>ENA-ORNF01000067-ORNF01000067.1-human-gut-metagenome-genome-assembly--contig:-NODE-67-length-92635-cov-5.903554_pt1 | contig 92635 bp, 80 predicted proteins | sample MGYA00242110_ERZ509012 | MGnify/ENA primary metagenome ERZ509012 (study PRJEB26280, sample SAMEA2338714) | human gut metagenome | biome: human gut; feature: human-associated habitat; material: faeces... | reverse complement strand
GAAAGAGTGGATATGGATTAAATCTTTCTACAGAAATCAGGCAGCTGCAGGTGATCAGACGGCTGCAACGGGAACAACCGGTAGAAGTAGTGCCGACTTTTTTGGGAGCACATGCTATTGGGAAGGAGTTTGCCGGGGACGGAGACGCATATATTTCATATTTGATTCAGGAAGTTTTGCCTGAGGTTGTACAAGGAGGGCTGGCAGAATATTGTGATGCGTTCATAGAAGAAGGCGTTTTTACAGCAAGTCAGGGAGAGAGACTTTTTAAGGCAGCAAGGGAAGCCGGAATGGGAATCAAAGTACATGCGGATGAAATGAATTCCATTGGAGCTGTGGAGGCCGGATTAAAATATGGAGCAGTCTCAGCAGATCACCTTTTGAAAATTACAGAGCAGGATATTCAGAAGCTGGGAAAGACAGACACAGTGGCGACATTGCTGCCGGCAACCGCATTTTGTCTCCATAAGCCATATGCGCCAGCCAGAAAATTGATTGATGGAGGATGTGCAGTTGCTTTAGCGAGTGATTTTAATCCGGGGAGCTGCTTCTCGGATAATATCCCTCTGATGATCGCATTGTCAGTAATTCATATGGGAATGAGTCTGGAAGAAGCTGTAACAGCATTGACAATAAACGGAGCAGCTGCTTTGGGGAGAGCCGGACGTATTGGCTCGTTGGAAACGGGCAAAGATGCGGATATTGTGCTTCTTGGATGCCCGGATTATAAATATCTGGTGTATTATACAGCAGAAAATCTGGTAGACACAGTAATAAAAAAAGGGAAAGTGGTTATGGTAAATGACTATGAAATATAAGGTGATCAGAGAGTGCGATTATATTACAACACGATGGAGTGGCGGAACAACGTCCCAGATTATGATATGGCCGGAGAATGCGGTATTTTCGCAGCGCAGATTTCAATGGCGTATCAGTAAAGCAACCGTGGAAAACGGAGAAAGCAAATTTACCAGAATGGATGGTTTTCACAGGAAACTATACATGATGACAGGGAAAACCGTTCTGCATTTTCCAGAGGAAGAAAAATGTATGGAACCCGGAGAAATTATTCATTTCAACGGAGAAAGTGAGATATGGTCTGTCGGCTGTGGAACGGATCTGAATCTTATTATGAAAAACGGTGTGGACGGGTGCATGGAAGAAAAAGAATTTAATGTGGGAAACATCGTGGAGATAGAGAAAAACCGGAAATGGAAGCATTGTCTGATTTACATGGTTTCCGGAAAGGTTTCCGGGAAAAATCTGGAAATTACAGCAGGGAATAGTATCTTGATCACTCCGGACAATAGGGATGAGATTGTGTTGGCGGCAAAAGAGAAGACCAAAGTGGTAGTATGTTATATTTTTTAAGATGCCAGAGTGCTATGTGCCAGTTCCAGCAGCTTTTGGCTGACCGCAGATTATTTTGAAGGAATACCTGTTGGAGGAAAAGCGCCGGAACTGATAGATCAATTACAAAGAGAACTCTACAATGAATTTTTTAATTTTTGTCATGTCTCCGGTGCGTGATGTAGTTCCAGCGCCAGATAGGAATTGTGGTATTCCTTACAGTAAGTCACATCTTTGTCAAACCATGCGGGAGGGACAAATGCCTCTGCCGCTTCTTTGCTTCCGAACTCCACTTCTGCCATGATCAGAGGGGCGAAGGGGGCATCAAAAACATCCAGCTCAATGGTCAGGGAATAATCTGCCGGAGGAGTGGGAAAGCCTTCTTTGAATCCGGGATGCTCCAGCGGGATTAGATAGCGTCTTTTGGAGATCACGCTGCCGTCGGCTTTTTCCCGTAAATGATAATAAGATGCTTCGTTCAGCGGAAGATTGCTCTCATCTCTGGCCATCATGCCGCTGCCTTTGTAAGTGAGATAATATTCATCGTCCTGCTTTCTGGCTCTGACCACAGGATTATAATTCAGATATACCTGCTCGATATGATGAGAAGGATAGCTTTCCAGATTATCGGGTAAGGATTTCAGGGTAAACTTTCGCTCGATTTCCATAGTATTAATGCCTCACTTCTGTAATTAAGACTTAAAACACTTCTTTAGTATAACATGATTTCCCTTGAAAATACAGTGAAATCTGTAAATATCTGCCCATGGGAATTGAATTACGCTTCCAAATTGTGTATACTAATCATAACTGTGCAAAGTCAGAATGTATGACTTGCAGATGAGACAGGAAACAAAACGGAAAGCGAGGGAAAACCATGAGTAAGATAGCAATTTTTCTGGCAAATGGGTTTGAAGAAATAGAAGGTCTGACGGTAGTGGATATCTGCCGCAGATGCGGACTGACCATCGATATGGTGTCCATTACGGAAGAAAAACAGGTGATGGGATCACATAAGATTCCGGTAACTGCGGATATGACGTTGTCTCAGGTTGATTTTACACAATATGATTGTCTGGTACTGCCCGGCGGCGGACTGGGAACGAAGAATCTGGAGGCCTGTGAGCTCCTGATGCAGCAGATCGATGCTTTTTATGCAGCAGGAAAATACATTGCGGCCATCTGTGCGGCACCCAGTATTTTCGGACACAGAGGAATTTTGAAGGGGAAGAGAGCATGCTCTTACCCCTGTTTTGAGGATCATCTGGAGGGTGCGGCAGTGACTGCAGGACCTGTGGAGGTGGACGGCAACGTGATCACTTCCCGTGGAATGGGAACGTCCATTCCCTTCGGTCTGGCAATTGCCGGTGTATTCTGCGGACAGGATAAGGCAGATGCCTGTGCCCACTCCATTGTATTTCAGCCGTAAGCAGCTGAAGAGAAAGACGAGGACAAAGAATGAAAAAAGCATTGATTACAGGAATTACCGGACAGGACGGCTCTTACCTAGCAGAGTTCCTGCTGGAAAAAGGATATGAAGTACATGGACTGATCCGGAGATCTTCCATTAGCAATACCGGTCGTATCGACCATCTGATCCGGGAGGACAAGATCGTTCTCCACGGTGGAGATATGACGGATTCTACCAGTCTGGTACGTATCATCGGAGAAGTCAGACCGGATGAGATCTACAACCTGGGAGCGCAGAGCCATGTACAGGTAAGTTTTGAGGCACCGGAATATGCCGGTGATGTGGATGCACTGGGCGTGCTGCGTATTCTGGAGGCTGTGCGCATGGTGGGACTGGAAGAGACCTGCCGTATCTATCAGGCATCCACTTCCGAACTATATGGCCGGGTGGAGGAAGTGCCCCAGAATGAGAACACCCCGTTCCATCCCTACAGCCCTTATGCGGTGGCAAAACAGTACGGCTTCTGGATCGTGAAGGAATACAGAGAAGCTTATCATATGTTCGCAGTCAACGGTATTCTGTTCAACCATGAGTCCGAGCGCAGGGGAGAGAATTTCGTGACCCGCAAGATCACGCTGGCAGCCGGCAGGATCGCCTGTGGTATTCAGGACAAGCTCTATCTTGGCAATCTGGATTCCAAGAGAGACTGGGGCTATGCGAAGGACTACGTGGAATGCATGTGGCTGATGCTGCAGCACGATAAGCCGGAGGATTTTGTCATTGCCACCGGGGTACAGCATACCGTGAGGGAATTTACCACACTGGCATTCCGCCATGTGGGAATCGAGCTGGAATGGCAGGGCAGCGGTATCCATGAAAAGGGCATCAACAAGGCCAACGGCAAGGTGGTCGTAGAGGTCAGTGAAGCCTTTTACCGTCCTACCGATGTGGTCAATCTGTGGGGAGATCCCACGAAGGCCCGCACTGTGCTGGGATGGAATCCCCAGAAAACCAGCTATGAAGAGCTGTGCCGCCTGATGGCAGAGCATGATCTGAAGCTGGCGAAGGCCGAAGTGGTAGTGTTGAAGGAAACCGCAGAATCACAGGAGAAATAAAGAGAGGAAGTACCATAATATCATGGAAAAAGACGCAAAAATATATGTAGCCGGTCACAAGGGTATGGTGGGAAGCGCTATCTGCAGGGCACTTGAGAGAAACGGATATACCAATATCATCACCCGCAGCCATAAAGAACTGGATCTGTGCAGACAGGATGCTGTGGAGGCTTTCTTTGCAGAGGAGAAGCCGGATTATGTGTTCCTGGCAGCAGCCAAGGTAGGCGGCATTATGGCCAACAGTGAGGCACTGGCGGATTTCATGTATGAGAATATGATCCTGGAGATGAATGTGATCCATGCTGCATGGCAGAATAACTGCAGGAAGCTGATGTTTTTAGGCAGCAGCTGTATCTATCCCCGTATGGCTCCCCAGCCCATGAAGGAGAGTTGTCTGCTGACTTCTGAGCTGGAAAAAACTAATGAGGCATATGCACTGGCAAAAATTTCCGGACTGAAATACTGTGAGTTCCTGAACAGACAGTACGGAACCGATTATATCAGTGTCATGCCCACGAATCTGTACGGCCCCAATGACAATTATCATCCTACCCACAGCCATGTACTCCCGGCACTGATCCGCCGTTTCCATGAGGCAAAGGTGTCCGGTGCCAAGGAAGTAGTCTGCTGGGGAACCGGAACGCCCTTGCGGGAATTCCTCTATGTGGATGATCTGGCAGATGCCTGCGTCTATCTGATGAATACCTACAGCGGCAATGAGACGGTGAACCTGGGAACAGGTAAGGAACTGACGATCCGGGAGCTGACGGAACTGGTGGCAAAGGTCGTAGGCTATACCGGTGAGATCAAATGGGATCCCAGCAAGCCGGACGGAACTCCCAGAAAGCTGCTGGATGTCAGCAAGCTGGAAAGTCTGGGCTACCATTATACGACGGAACTGGAAGACGGTATCCGCCTGACTTATGAGGATTTCCTCAATAATCCCATGCGTGCGGAGCGCTGATGGTTCCGGGCGTGGACGGTGTAAGACGGCAGGACGGCCCTGGAAAGGATGAAGTGGACAGAATGAATGATTTTCGGAAGACGGCACAGGAGATGCTGGAATTTATAAGAATAAGCCCTACCTGTTTTCATGCAGTGGCCAATATCGGCACGATGCTGGAGACAGCGGGCTTTCAGCAGCTGCAGGAAAGGGAAGAGTGGAAGCTGGAAAGGGGCGGACGGTATTATACGAAACGCAATGATTCCTCTGTTATCGCATTTGCGATTCCGGAAAAGGAGGCTGATATCAGGGGCTTCCATATGGCAGCAGCGCACAGTGATTCCCCCTGCTTTAAGATCAAGGAGAAGCCGGAACTGGCCGTTGAGGAACATTATCTGCGGTTAAATACCGAAAAGTACGGCGGCATGATCCTGTCCACCTGGCTGGACAGACCGCTCTCCATTGCCGGGAGACTGGCTGTGAAGAACAGTAACGGTATCGAGGGCAGACTGGTGAATATCGACAGAGATCTCTGCGTGATCCCCAATGTGGCGATCCATATGAACCGGGAAATGAACAAGGGTGTGGAGTACAATCCGCAGGTGGATCTGCTGCCTTTGTTTGCGGACGTAACATTTGACGAATATGATACACATACTGCACACACTATATCGGAGAATGCGGAGGAACAGCCGGAAACAGTAGAGAAGCCCACGCTGGCAGCGTTGGCAGCAGAAGCGGCAGGCGTGGACGCTGAGACGATTCTCGGAGAAGACCTGTTCCTGTACACCAGACAGGAAGGAAAAATGATAGGAGCAAAGGGAGAATTCGTGTTGTCTCCCAGACTGGATGATCTGCAGAGCGCTTTTGCCCTGACAAAAGCTTTTACGGAGAGTACACCTGCAGAATATATCAATCTCTGTGCAGTATTTGATAATGAAGAAGTAGGAAGCGGTACCAGACAGGGCGCCGATTCCACTTTTCTGGAAGATACCTTACAGCGGATCACAGAGGGACTGCAGGAGGGGCACAGCACCTATCTGCGCTGGGTGGCAGACAGCTTCCTGATCTCTGCGGACAATGCCCATGCGGTACATCCCAACCATCCGGAAAAGGCAGACCCTGCCAACCGCCCGTATCTAAACGGCGGAATCGTCATTAAATATCATGGCAGCCAGAAATACACCACTGACGGTATTTCGGCGGCCAGAATGAAGGATTACTGTGAACGGGCGAAGGTGCCTTACCAGACCTATGCCAACCGTTCCGACATTGCGGGAGGTTCCACCCTGGGCAATATTTCCACAGCCCATGTATCGGTGTCCAGCGTGGACATCGGACTGCCCCAGCTGGCCATGCATTCTGCTGTGGAAACAGCAGGCATGATGGATACGGAATATGCAGTTCGGGCACTTAAGGAATTCTGGGACGAATGATTTCGGCAGTGGGAATTCTTAAAAAAGTATAAAAAGCATGGAAGCACTTGAAAGTTCTGCGCAAAAAGTGCATATTTGAGATATAGAAAAAGATAAAAAAGATACGAAAGAAGGTTGAAGTTATGTTTGAAATGAAACCGGAATACTATATTGGAATTGACATGATCGATCAGGAGCATAAACAGTTGTTTGACTATGCCGGTGAAGCATATGAACTGCTGCAGGAAGAGTTTACACCCGACAAGTATGACAAGATTGATGCAATTCTGGAAAAACTGCGTGATTATACCGTAAAACATTTTTCAGATGAAGAAGCGTATATGGAATCTATCCATTACAAAAAGATTTTTACCCAGAAGATCCAGCATCAGGAATTTATCAAGAAACTGGATGAATTTATTGATCAGCATGAGAAAGATGAAGGGAATCAGGATGAGCAGATCATGGATATTCTGAACTACCTGACGGACTGGCTGATCAACCATATCCTTCATGTGGATGGACAGATTCCGAAGGAAGCGTAGGAGAGTGGAAGATGATTTCCCCGGCTTTCGTGAATAGTTTTGTATAGCCTGCATACGATGTAGGAAATACAGGAACGAGGACGGAAATACTGATGGATCAGAAGCTGGAGAACATCCTGAATCTTGCATTAGAGACCCCGGAAGAAGAACGGGAACAGACGGAGAGTCTGAATGTCGGCTACAGCGCAGAGAGCCGCAGCTGGGAGCTGATCGTAAAATATCATGGCAGTCTGGACGGACTGCGGGAACAGAATATTGTGGTGGAAGAGCTGATTGCCGGATATGCAATCCTTACAGTACCGGAGACACTGATAGATACCGTATCGGAAGCCCCGGAGATCGAGTATGTGGAAAAGCCTAAGCGGTTTTATTACCAGCAGACGGATCCGGACAGTGCATCCTGTTTTCCACCGGTGACAAGAAGAACGCCTTTTCTGAACGGAAGGGGCGTTCTTTTGGCTGTTCTGGATTCCGGGATCACCTGGGATCTGGAGGTGTTTCGAAAACCAGACGGCAGTACTAGGATACGGTATTTGTGGGACCAGACGGTACCATGGGATCAGACAATTCCGGGAAAGCAGGCCGCATCACGGGAGCAGGAGACGCTGCGGAATCCGACATTGCCACAGGATCAGATAGCGCCGGAGGAAACGGGCGATACGGGATATGGGAGGACACCGGATGGATTTCCCATCGGGACTGAATATACGGAGGGGGAAATCAACCGGGCACTGAACAGCAGTGTACTGGAACGGTACGGCCTGATCCCCAGCAGGGATCTGACCGGCCACGGAACGGCAGTGGCAGGGATCGCCGCCGGGAGAAGTGCGGACGGTCTCTATACCGGGGCGGCCCCGGAGGCGGAACTGATCATCGTGAAACTGGGACTTCCCAGGGAGGAAGGTTTTCCCCGGACCACGGAGATTATGAGAGGCGTTACTTATGCGCTGCGGAAAGCCAGACAGTTAAATATGCCTCTTGTCATCAATCTGAGCTTCGGCAACAGCTACGGCTCCCATGACGGAAGCTCTCTGCTGGAGAGGTTTTTGGACAATGCTTCGGAGATCGGCAGGACGGTGATATGCGTAGGCAGTGGCAACGAAGGAGCCGCCAGAGGACATTTTGCCGGCAATATAACAAGGGACGGCCGCGTGGAACTGGCTGTGGGCAATTATGAGAGAAACCTGAATATACAGCTATGGAAAAATTACAGTGATGTGTTCCGGATAAGACTGCAGGCTCCGGGAGGTGAGGAAGCAGAATTGTCCACAAATATCCAGGGAGGAAAATACACGCTGGAATTGGAACATACCAGAATACTGGTTTATCTGGGAGAGCCTCTGCCCTATGCGGTGGCACAGGAAATCTATCTGGACATGATCCCGGCAGAGGGAAGCTACATCAATGCAGGGATCTGGACGATCCGGCTGGAACCGGTAGTGACCGTGACAGGACAATATTATCTGTATCTCCCAGCGGGAAGCGGAATCGGGGAGAGTACCGGATTCTATCGTGCCACACCCCAGGTGACACTGACCATCCCGTCTACCGCAGCCAAGGTCATCACCGTGGGAGCCTATGACCCGGTCTATGATGCCTATGCCGATTTCTCCGGCAGAGGCTATGCGGATAGCACTAGAACCATTGGTGTGGTTGCCGCCGGACTGACCAAGCCCGATCTAGTGGCCCCAGGTGTGAATATCCAGGCCCCAGATGTGTACGGAAACTTTACTCCCGTGACCGGTACCTCTTTTGCGACACCCATTGTCAGCGGGGCAGCAGCCCTTTTGATGGAATGGGGGATCGTACGGGGGAATGATCCCTTCCTCTACGGCGAAAAAGTAAAAGCATATTTCAGGAAAGGAGCCAGACCACTGAGGGGGGAGACTGAATATCCCAATGACCGGGTGGGGTATGGGAAACTGTGCGTGGCGGAGAGCTTCCCCAATACCATCGTTTGACATGCATCACAAAGTGATCATAACCTTAAACCAGCCGCCTTCCGTGGAAAAATCATAAAAGGCATTATGCTTTTCGCAGAAAGCCATAATGGAGCGTGTTCCAAGGCCATGACCTGTTTTCGTGGAATTTGGCAGCCCGTTTCTTCCAAAGGTGATCTGTCCCTTATACGGGTTGTCGATCTCAAACATGAAAGCAGGTTTATGGATACATCTGAGAATAATTTTCCGCTCATTTTCCGGGAGCTCTTCACAGGCTTTTATGGCATTTTCCAGGGCATTGGCAAAGCAGATGGAAAGCTCTGCAGAATCAACGGGGAGCGTTTCGGGGATGGCAAGATGGAGATCCACCGTAATGCCGGAATTTTCAGCCTTGTTTAGATATGCAGTGAGCGTGGCGTTTAATATGGGATCGCTGCAGTAATGGGCGGGTGGGGTCAGAAGGTCAAGCGCAGAGGATTCGGCTACAAAGTTAAGGATGGCTTCGGCATTCCCCTCCCTGGCAAGCACAGCAATGCCGGACAGCATCCGGTGAGTGTCCTGCCAGACGCTCTCTACTTCCTCTGCATTTCTTTTGGTATCTTCTGCGTGCTTTTTAATACCCTGCATCTGTATTTCCAGGATCTCCCGGTTCTGCTTATCCATCTGGTATTGATACTGTGTCCATAGGTATTGGAAGACTGCATAGTAAATGATGAGGATGACAGCCCCTGTCAGGTAGAACAGGAGGACAAACGACGGGTTCTGCGTATAATGAACCGGATAGAGTACGAGCACCATTACAAAGAGTAAAAAGGAACTGGGAATCAGGCAGAGGATCCCCCAGCCTTTGGTAATTATTTCTATCCTGGTCAGGAAGAAACTTCTTAAGAAGAAAGATTCCAGAAAGATCATGGCAACATAGGCAAAAAGGAGCAGTATGGCACTTGACAGCAGAGTGCCTCCCAAAAGTGTATTCAGCAGAGTCATGCTGATAATCAGATAGAGGGAAAACAGAAGCTGCGACAGGCATTTAAAGATATGTCTCGGGACGGAGGTATCTGCCATCATGTAAATGGCAAGCACACCGGGCAGAGAAACGGTAAAGACGGCGCTCCGCAAAAAAGACAGGAATCCAAGGAAACGTAAGGAAAGGGAAGAGTAAACAACGGCATAAACAACATAGCCGCCCAGAATAAGCAGGTTCCTTTTATGGTTTTTCTTCATGGGGGTAAGAGAAATGATCATACCCAGCGTGCCGAATATGGAGACAAGGACTCTGTAAGTCTGGTATGCCATATTATTATCGAAGATCATAGTATTCCTCCCTTTATAATGCAACCGTAACCTTAAACCAGCCGTTTTCTGCCGTGAATGAGTAAAAGGCATCATGCCTTTCGCAGAACGCCACGATGGAACGGATATGAGTTCCCACACCACCTTCCGGTGATTTCGGAAGACCATTCCGGTCAAGGATGATCCTGCCCTGATAAGGACTTCCGATCTCAAACATCAGCTTTGGTTTCGCAATGCATTTGAAGACGATTTTTCTTTCCTTTTCCGGAAGCTCTTTGCAGTACTCTATGGCATTCCCCAGCGCATTGGCAAAGCAGATGGCAAGCCCGGCAGAGTCAACCGGAAGTGTATCCGGGATGGCCAGCGATGTCTGCAGCAGAATGCCGGATTCTTCTGCAGCTTTAAAATAGGAACAAAGCGTGGTATCCAGAAGGGGATCCCTGCAGTAATGGGAAGTTTCCGGAACATCGGGACTTTTGTCAGCGATACCTATGAAGTCAAGGATCGCCTGCATATCTCCACTCTCGGCCAGGGAGGCAATGGTGGAAAGCATGTGCCGGGTGTCGTGCCGGATGATTTTTGTCTGATTCACAAGATTTTTTATATATGCGGCTTCTCTTTGTAGGTTCTGTACCTGCAGCTTAAGGATTTCCCGATTCTGTTCTGCAGACTGCCTTTGGTACTGCAGGGAAAGATATAAGCCGATGGTGGCGTAAAGAATGACAATGACAACACCGAGCAGGTAGATCATCAGGATGCCTGTGGGGCGTCTGGTATAATGCTCCGGATAAAAGGCAAGCACTACGGCAAGGATAATAAGCGCGCAGGGAATCAGGGAAAGAGCCCCCCAGCCTTTCCTGATTTTACTGATAAAATCCAGATAGACAGGCCGCACATAATGAAAATCAAGCAGGATGACAAGCAGATAGACCAGCAGGCGCATCAGAATATCCGACAGCTCCGTTCCCTGCAGCGCGGTATTTGTGAGAGTGATGGTGGCTGCAATGTACAGGGATGCCAGTATATGCGTGGCACGGGTGAATACAAGCCGTGGAAAGGGTTCGTCGGAAATATTATGTAACAGTAAAACGGCGGGGCAGGATATGGTAAGGATAAATACCCGCAGAAAATGCTCATAATCCAAAAAATAGATAATGGCATAGGTGGAGATTATGCTATACAGGACATAGGCTCCGAAAATGATTATACTAACAGGCTTCTCTTTCACGAACCGGTATTTCACGGTGGAACCCATCATTCCAAACGTGCCTGCGCAGGTAATCAGAACCTTTAAAACCAAAAACGAAATATTATCTTCAAAAAGCATGGTATCTGCCTCCATTCAGCCAGAAATCCACCCATTTCTTCTTGACGGTTTCATACATCCGGCGGGGAACCGGGACATAAAGGTTCCCGGTCAGTATCAGGTCTGATTTTGTAACCTCCGTGACATGGAATAAATTTACGACAAAAGAGGAACCCACCAGGAGCATTCCCTTATGCGCCAACAGTTCGGTAACGGCGTTCTGGAAAGAGCCGTTGAAGCTGGTGCTGTGTATCACGGTATTATCTGTCAGATAGTAATCAATATGCTTCTCCATGCGCTCCGCATATCGTATGTCGGCAATGGGGATCATGCGGATGCTGTCCGCAGTCTTCACGGCCACCGCCTCCTGCATGATTTTGGAAAAAGAGCGGTAAGCCTTGTCAAGACTTTGGAAAAACAAATCCCTGTCCACGGGCTTTAACAGATAATCAAAGGCTTCTACCCGGTAGGAATCCAGTGCAAAGTCGGGAGAGGTGGTAAGGTAGAGCAGGAGGCCTGTATTATCACGCATTCTGAGAGCGGTTCCCAGTTCTATGCCGTTCATTTCCGGCATAATGCAGTCCAGGATATAGAGGTCAAAACCGCCGTATTCATCTACATGGTTTATAAGTTCTTTTCCGGAAGAAAAAGAAGACAGGGACAGGGTGCGGTCAGAATGGATCTGTTTATACTGTCCGATAAGCTCTTTTATCTTCTCGTGGTATGTTTCTTCGTCATCACACAGGGCAATCTGCAAGGTTTAAGCTCCCTTCCGATCGTTTTCTTATAGTGTAGCAAAGAAGAAGGGAGGAGTCAACGAAACGGGGCCTGACCAAATTCGACAAAAAAGATACCAAATCCGCAAAGCCGTACATGGGAAAGAATTGTTTGGGTATATTTTCTATAAGAAAATTACGGAAAGGTATGGTTATTACTATGAAGAGACAGATAGCTAAAAGAGAACAGTACGAAAAGCTGCACGCTGCCTGTGAACCCTTCAGAAGGGCAAAATCCGAAACAATCCGTACCCTTGGGGGAATCGGGCGCAGATACAGGATGCTGCGTTATCCGGTCTGGATCGTATTAGTGGCATATATTTTTATTTATAACGTAATTTTATATGGATGTATTCAGTGGAAGGTCAGAGAGAAAACAGCAAGGGGTGTGGCGCTTGTCACAACGGTTGCTCTTGTGTTTACCAGTGTGGATTTCACTGTATTTGCGGCAGTCGGCAGTGACGGAAACGGTACAAAAGAACAGGGAGTGATCACTGCTTTTGCAGATCTGGACGAATCTCTCGAAGTGCAGTCTCTGCCCGTTGGAGCAGGGGAAAGCGAAATACGCTTTCCCGAAACCCTTACGGTGACGCTGGAGACAAAGAGCGAGGAAGAAACTGCAGCACCGGAGGAGGGGACGGTTTCGCAAAATCTTGTCCCGGACGACTCTGACGGTTCGGCGTCACAGCCGGTGACAGCCGGTGCGGCGGAGCCTGACGGAAGGGAAGACTCCACGGAAGTTACCGTGGCTGTGACGTGGGAGAACCGTACAGCGGATAGTTTTGACTCCTCCGCAGCGGGGAACTGTTATGTCTATCTGCCGGTCATCCCGGAGGATTATGTTGTGGCGGAGGGGGTCAGCCTTCCGCAGATTACCGTGACAATAGCGGGACAGTCAGGAGAAAATCCTGCGGAGGAAAAATCTGCCGGGCTGTTTGCGCTGTTGGAAAATCTGCCGGATCCGCTTACATATCTTGCTTCCGGTGAGCCGGATGAGGCTATGATTGACCTTGAACAGCTTAGTGTGGCACGGGAGGCGCTGGATGAATGGCTCGCAGGGAGTGGAGCAGATGATGCGGAGAATAACAGTGCACTTTCCGGAGAAGACAGAGAGCGCCTGTCAGAGCTGATCCGGCGTCTGGAGGGACTTGAGCATATCCGCGACACTGAGACAGACTGCATGGACGAGGAGTGCCCTTACCACTACCCGGAAATGATACAACAGCGGATGGCAGAAAATGAAATCCCTCAGATGCTGACGCTTGCAGATCTGGTGGAGGAGTATGGTGTGGAGATGCCAAATGCTCCGATTGCGGTGCAGACTTTTGCTGTGCAAAATACCGTCACGCACCCGCAGACGCTGATGCTTACCGAGGATAATGAGAACAACAGTCATACGGGAAAGGCGGATGGCGATATAGATGTGATTATGAGCTCATGGAAAAGCGTGCACCCGATTGAGCTTGCTTTTACGTTGGACGAGCTTCCGACCCAGAGCGCATATCTGGCGATTAAGGCTTATGATGTGGATGAAGATCTCGGTGAGACGGATTATGTGTACTTAAATGACGACATTTATCTGCCCATGGATCAGGAGAATAGTCATAAGAAGAAATATAACAATGAGACGATCGGTTACCTCGCGGGTACGAACAACACATGGAACACCACCGTACTGGAGATTCCCCTTGACAAGCTGAAAAAGGGAAAGAATGTCATATCCGTGACTGTTGCATCGAGCTGGGTGGTGACAGTGGACTGGATGCAGCTCATACTGGACGGTGGAGCAGCAGACCCCAATATTCAAGAATTTTCCCTGAAGCTCCAGAATGCTGTCACGGAAGATGGTCAGGTTACCGTAGAATCCCTTGTGACAGTCAGACAGACAGGGAATAAGCAGTATACCACAGAATATGTCCTGACGCAGGAGGAGACAGGAAATGCGCTGGACGCATGCTTCGGACAGGTGCAGGCGACAGAGGAGATAGCGCTTGGCATGCCCTTAGACTCGCCGAGCGGCGTATATAAGATCGCGGGAATTCTTAAGGATCCGACAACGGAGGAGATCAAGGCAACCGACAGCGTCAGCTTTTATTTCATGCAGGGTTTGGGAATCGGCCCGAAGGTCAGCTATACTTTGTCGCCGGATGTCCTTACGAAAACGGATGTGGAGATAACGGTGAGCGCTGAGGCCGTGCCTGAGATGGGAATTACCGATGTGACTGTTCCGACAACATCAAGAGTCGTTTCAGCAAACGGCGAATATTCCTTTACTATAAATTATAAGCTGAACGGCAGTGACACATCGGCATCCTATAAGGTAAAGGTGGACAATATCGACAAGACGGCTCCCACGATTACCTATTCAACCGTTACGGTTTTGGAGGACGAGGCACTGGAGACGGTGAAAAAGCTGTTTGCGGAGGCACTTTCCGTCTCGGATAACCGCAAGCTCGCTGATGAACCCCTGTCCTACACGATACCGGCGGATGTCAGCAATCTCCCGGGGACAAAGACCGTTACGGTGACGGCGACGGACGCTGTGGGAAATAAAAGCACAAAAAGCTGTACCATTACGGTGACGGCAAAGCCTCTGGAGCTGCAGCTCGGTACGCTTGCAGCGGTTTCCGGCAGTAAGGATCAGTACAGCTTAAAGGCGGTTTTAGCTCATACCGGAGCGGATACGATCACGGAGACGGGCTTCGTATGGGGCATTGTTCCGGCGCCCACACTGGAGCTTAACAACGGAAGCGTACAGACCACCAGCGCTGTCAAAGCAAAGAACGGGAACTTAAGTGCAACCGCCACAGGGTTTGTCTCCGGCGTGACATACTATGCGCGGGCGTACGCGAAGGTTACTGCATCTGACGGAAGTACGAAGGTCATATACAGCGAAGCGAAAGACTTCGGCTTCGGAATCCCGTCCTACGGCACATTTTCCGTGAAAGAAACGTCGACCAACAGCCAAAAAACGACCTTTACGATTACAAGAACCGGCGGAACGGACGGGGAACAGACCGTCTATTACCGCACGGTAAACGGCTCCGCCATCGGCGGCACCCATTTTACTCATGTGCAGGGATCTGTCACCTTCAAGGACGGGGAGGAGTCCAAGACAGTGACGGTAACGGAGCTTGGCGTGACAAGTGCCTATAAGAACAATGCGGGCACGCAGTACTCCAATGCGAACAGAACCTACTCACTGGAAATTTACCGCGTGGAAGGCGGCGGGAAGATTGACGAGACAAAGCGCTTGGGGACGCACACGATGACGAAAAACAAGAGTTATGTCATCGGCAGGGAAATTTATACCACGGAACAATCAAGGGTCGATGTGGAAGAAACCACCAAGACCAGTGGGAAAAAAATTGCGGACACAGATGGCAATCAAGGCGGGAAAATAAAAAATGTGTGTTTCATAAACACCCGTGATGGGAATACAAACTATAGTACCAGCAGTTCTCTCTCTGATTATTATACCGAAAAGCAGTCGGCGTATTTGAAGGCAACCGCCAGCGGGTGGTACTATCGGTATTGGCTGAAAGCTTATGAAACAGTAACTGGCTATGAACATGCCTATATGGGAACTTCGCCATTGGAGGATAAAAATTATGATTTAACAGACACAAAGGCCGCAGTTTCAGGAGTAGCAGGGCAGCTTTGGGCATGTAGTTTCGAACTGAAATTAACAACACACGAAACCCGTCTTTTCCCGAACGACCAAGCAGGTGGTAGCGAGGGAACAGCTAATCCAACAAATATCTCCGGCACGACTTATATTTACAAGGATAAAAAGTGGGTGAAACTGGGGGTGGATCAGACATGCTATGCTTATTTTGGTTCGACCGGTAAGGATAGCGACATCTGGTATGTGGATGGTCTGACCAGCTATGTCATGGTGCAGGATGAGAAGGAACCTCAGCTCCTCGGCGTTGCGCCCATGGCGGGCGGTACTTACCTTCCGGGCGATCCGATTACGGTGGCGCTTGTCTTTGACGAGATTGTGGACAGTCAGAACAGCTCTCTGAGCGGTCTTACCATCACGACCAACGTAGGTACTTTGATATACGCGGGCGGCGCGGACACCAATGTGCTGTATTTCACCGGGAAGGTATCTGATACCAGTCTGAATGGTAACAATGCACTGCAGGTCAAGAGCATCAGCAGCACCGCCGGTATTAAGGATATGTGCAATGCGACCGGCACCACGCCGTCAATTACGGGCAACACCAACGTGATCGTGGACAACAGTAAGCCGACAGTGACGATTACGGCAGCAGACGCGAGCAGCGCATTGCCCCGCCATCAGGCAACCATCAAGGCGACAGGAGCAAAGACCGTTCAGTATGCATGGACAAAGGATACTAAGATGCCCGCCTACGGCTGGCAGGATACCACAAGCGGTACGCAGCTTACGGAGAGCAGAGGCACGGCGGGAGCGACGGAAACGTGGTATCTGCATGTGCTTGCCACTGCATCGTCGGGAGCTTCCACGCATACTTCTAAGGCGTTTACCTTTATGCAGCCTGCCATCACGGGGGTATCCGTGAAGGCGGGGACTGCGGTTGCCTCTGCAGATGTGGCGGATGTATGGAAACCTGCAAAATATATCGTGGTGCAGTATGCGGGTGCGCAGACCTCCGGCACGAAGATCACTTTTGCCGGACCGACGAGCAGTTCAACTACCATTACGAAATCAAGCGGGACGACGTATCTGAAAGTAACCCAAAACGGAACGTATACCGTCACACTGACGGACGGTTACGGAAACGTGATTTCCAAGACCATTGAGGTACAAAAAATAGATACCTTAAAGCCCACAGTCACAATTCGCAGCGGCAGCAGCACGGATGCGGAGACCGTATATCATGAGCTGAACCTTGCTGTGTTCCCGGAGGATGCCGGCGGCAGTGGCGTGGATAAGGTGGAGTATGCGTGGACAGAAACGACAGCGAATCCTACCGCATGGACGACGCTCACTGCGGATGCGGACGGCAGCTATCAGGCAGAGTATACTGCCACAGAGACTGCAAAGACCGCAAAATATCTGCAGGTAAAGGTCACAGACCGTGCGGAAAATATCTCCACAGTTGTCCGGTCGGGGCCTTACTATATGATGAAACCGGCAACCGGAAACGGGCTTCCCACAATTACCGTGACAGGAAATGAGGATTCATGGGGAAAGAGCGCTGTGCTTACCTGGACGGCGAAGAAAGGAACTGAAACAAACGCCGGCAACATTAAGTCCGTATACACGCCGGACGGCATACAGTCGATTGCTTCTGGCTCCGGCGACACCACTGGAAAATGTACTGTGACGAAAAACGGCGTCTATGTATTCCTGGTGACGGACGAATATGGCAATTCCGTCAGTGCAGAAGTGCTTGTGAATAACATTGACAACGAAGCGCCGAAGCTGGAAAAGCTGGAGTGCTCCGTATCTACAGACGGGAAAACAGGCACGATTCAGCTGATAGGGGCTACGGATGACTGTACGGCAATCTACGATGCAAAGGGAAACTGTATAAATCATGGCGGCAGCGGCATTCAGACAATGCAGTACCGGGGGCAGAACGAGACTGAATGGAGGAACCTCACCGGAAATAGCTTTACCGTGACGGAAAACGGAAAATATGTAGTCCGGCTTACAGACAAATTAGGAAATGTCAGCAAAGAGTACAGCGTGGAGATGACGATGATTGATACGCAGGCGCCGTCTCTTGCGGCAGCGATGGAGAAAGGTGTCAGTGCGAACGCTGACGGCTGGTACAATGCGGCGGCTCTGCACATTACGCTGACCTATTCCGATAACGTGGGCGTCGAGAAGCTGTACGGCAAAGTGGATGATGGCGATTTCGCAGAAATCAGCGGCATTTCCACAGCGTCCGGCACGATATTTACGAAAACCTACGACTGTACAGAGGGTGTGCATACCTACACCTTCAAGGCAGAGGATGCGGCGGGCAATGCGACTACATCCGATCCTGTCATCGTGAAGTGGGATAAGACAAAGCCTGTCATCGGTGAAATTACCTTTGAACAAAAGGCAGCAAGTATCCTTGACTGGATCATCGGGAAAGAAAGTTTGATTCTGTGTATTCCGGTGACAGAGGAAGGCAGCGGGGCGGAGGAGATTTCCTATACCATAACGTCCACGTCCGGTATGGCACAGGCTGCGACTGCAAAGCTTAATAAGGATGGTCTGGCAAAAATTGTCCTTTCCGCAGACTGGAAGGGCAAAATCACCGACATCAGATGTACTGATGCAGCGGGAAATGTCTCTGACACCAAGAGCATTACAGGTGCATCCAACGGTATCATCGTGGAGGACAACCCGCCGGAGATCACATTTACAGCAGCTGATATGACAGACCCGGCGAATCCCGGACCGGGAGAGGGGCTGTCTGAGAATTACTATGAGGAAACTGCCGTGCCGACGGTTTATGTGTTGGTAACGGATGCGGACGACGCTGGCATTACCGCGGGAATCAACGACATTTTCTATACCATAAACAGCGGTGCGCCGCAGAAGGTAAACGGCAGCTTTGACACTGCCTTGAAAGAGAGCTACGGCTTTGCCATACCGCTTGCCGGTAAGACGGGCATTGTAAATATCACGGTGAATGCCTCAGATTATGCGGGAAATACCGCGGAACAAAATGTGCTTGTCCGTATTAAAGGAAAAGAGGAGAAGCCTGCACCTAAGCCCGATTACCGGCAGGAGCTGCTTACCGGACTGACGCCGGGCGCAGCTTATGAGGTGGAAGGGGAAACCTTATCCGCCGATGGGCAGGGCTGTATCGCCATCCGGGAAGACTGGTTTGGCAATACAATCAGGATTTCTAAAAAGGGAACGGAGAGCATGTCAGACAGCGACGAGACAGAGCTTGCCATAGCAAAGCGGCCGGAAAGCCCCTCTGTATCTGCGGGAAATGAGACGATCAAAGGCAAAAAGGACGGAACGTTAAACGGCGTCAGCGAGACGATGGAATACAGCACTGACGGCGGTACGAGCTGGATAGAGTTTACTTCCGGCGAGATAACGGAGGGTAGTCTGTCAGGTCTTGCAGCAGGGAATATTTTGATCCGTGTGAAAGCAACAGAGACTGCGCCCCATGGAAAACAGGTGCAGCTAATGATTGCCGAAGGCAGAACGCTGACCGTTGCCTTTGAGGCAAATGGCGGAAGTACCGTCGCCAATGTTGCCGGAAAGGCATGGAAGGAGACGGTGGACAGGCCGCAGGAGCCGGTGAGGGCAGGCTATGCCCTGGAGGGCTGGTATCGTGACCATACCTTTACGGCTGCATGGCATTTCACAGGCGAAGCAGATGCGGATCAGCTGACGGAGGATGTGATCCTTTATGCGAAGTGGAAAGACACCGCAAAGCCGGGCCTTGCCGCAGTGCCGGATAAAGATGTGCAGAAATGGCAGAAGGAACTGTCCATAAAGCTTACCTATTCAGACAATGAGGGCGTGACAGCGCTTTATGTTCAGAAGGATGACGGCGCCTACACGGAGCTTTCCATGACAGGCAGCACCACGCAGGACGGCGGTAAAACCTATCAGCTGACTTTCGACGGACTGGAAGAGGGAGAGCACACCTACACCTTCCGGGCGGTGGACGCAGCGGGCAATGAAACGGTGACAGACGCATTGACTGCAAAACTTGACAAGACAAAGCCGGTGATCGGCGAAATTACCTTCGAGCAGAAAGCAGCGAACATCTTTGACTGGATTATCGGCAGAAAAAGTCTGATTCTGTGTATTCCGGTGACGGAGGAAGGCAGTGGGGCAGAGGAGGTTTCCTATACTATAACGCCTGCGTCCGGCACAGCGGAAAAAGCGACTGCAAAGCTTGAGAATGGTCAGGCGAAAATCACCCTTTCCGCAGACTGGAAGGGCAGAATCACCGACATCAGATGTACCGATGCGGCGGGAAATGTCTCTGACACAAAGAGCATTACAGACGCGGCAAACGGTTTCATCGTGGAGGATAACCCGCCGGAGATCAGCTTTACCGTAAACGGCAGTGAAGCGTTGGAGGAAGAATATGAAGAAGTGCCGACGATTGCCGTGACCGTAAAGGATGACAGGGACAATGCCGTTTCTGCCGGTCTTGCTTCCGTGATTTACCAGATTGGAAATGATGCGGAAACCGCTTTGCAGGAAGATTTTACAGCAAGCCTGAAAACAGAAATCGGATTTGCCATACCGGCAGAGAAGCTTCCGTCCGGTGTGGGAGAGATCACGATTGTCGTGAGAGCGACGGACAATGCCGGAAATCAGTCGGAAAAAAGCCTTACGGTACGCATACATACCGGCGGAACAATAGTGGATCCGCCCGAGCCGCCGGAACCGCCGGAACCTACGGAGACACCGGAACCTACGGAGACACCGGAACCTACGGAGACACCGGGACCTACGGAGACACCGGGACCTACGGAGACACCGGAATCGTCTGAGACACCGGAACCCACGGAGACACCGGGACCTACGGAGACACCAAAACCTACGGAAACACCGAAACCTACAGAGACACCGAAGTCATCGACGTCACCGAGGCCGACACCGGATACTTCGGAGGCTGGGCAGATTGCAGAAGGACCCTTAGGCAGACAGGAAGGACAGCCGTCTGAGAAAGAAGGCGCACAGTCAATTCCTGCGGCAACAGATCAGGGGAAAGACATGGCAGATACAGGCACGACTCTAAAGCTGGGGGACGGCACCGTCATTGTAAGGGTTGTCTGTGATGAGCAGGGGTATACTGCAGAAGTGGCAGATACCGCGGCAGTAGCGGACGCAGTGCTGACACCTGAGCAGATGCAGATCGTGACTGGCGGAGAGACCATAGAAATCCGGATAGACGTGAAGGATATTTCCGGTAATGTGTCGGAGCGGGATAAGAGTGTAATCGAAAACGGTATGGAAGAATACCGGAAAGAAATGCCGGAACTGACACTGGGAATGTACGTCGATATCTCCATATTCATGAAGACCGGGGAAGGCGACTGGAACGCCGTTGCCCGGACACAGGAACCGGTAGAAGTGGTGATCGGCATTCCGGACGAGCTGCAAAGCGATGGCAGGACATTTTACATTATCCGCGCTCACGAAGGACAATATACGCTTTTAGCGGATATGGACGATGATCAGGATACCATAACCATCTGTACGGATATGTTCTCCACCTATGCGATTGCTTACGAACAGGTGGGGGGGACAGGAGAAAACCATGAGTGCGGACTGTGTCACATCTGTCCGACCTTCCTTGGAATCTGTTACTTTGTGTGGCTGGCGGTTATCCTTGCGGTAGTTTTGAGTATTTGGATCGTTCTTCTGAGAAACAGGGGAGAGAAGGAAGAACGGGAGGAATCATAAAACAGCATAAGAAAAGGGAAAACGGGTGGTAACGTGACAGTTACCACTCGTTTTTGATGTGTGGTGCTATAGATACCATGGTAATAACCCGGCAGCAGCGGTGGGGATGGGAAACTATGCGTGGCGGAGAGTATTCCCGAGAACGGATGCCATAAGGAAACAATTGGAAACAGTTCCGGAACCGGAAAACGGGAAAATAGGTTAAATAACTTCAAGAAAACCTGTCCTTTTGTAACTATTGTATAGAAATAGAGAGGCAATTTGTGTAAAAAGATGCATTGAAAGCCACATCGCAAGATGCTACTATAAATATGAACAATCGTTTGCGCATAAAAGGGGCATTAAAAGACACAAAAATGCCGGATTGCGCAAGGATGGGGAGGAAAGTGTGCCTGCAATTTGTGGGTTGCAGGTCACGGAAAGGCGTGATGAAGGTATGAACAATAATTCTGGGAATGATAAGACAATGACGATCCATGATGTGGCGAGGGAACTGGGGGTGTCTGCCAGCACAGTTTCCAGGGCAATCTCCGGGAAAGGCCGTATTGGAGCCGCTACCAGAGACCGGATCCTGGATTATATAGAGGAACATGGATTTTATCCTAATGCGGCGGCACAGAGCCTGGCACAATCCAAGACCAATAATATCGCCATTATCCTGCCGGAGGTTAATACCCTTGTGGATATGCCTTTTTTCCATACCTGTATGTATGGCGTGGAAGAAGTGGCACAGGCCAATGACTATGATATTATCGTGGTCACGACGAACGGAAACGATACCAAACCATTGGAGCGGCTGATTCAGAACCGGAAAGTGGACGGAATGATCCTTACCAGAACTTACGAGAACGACAAATACGTTAAATTCCTGAAACAGAAGCAGATTCCCTTCGTGGCTGTGGGGAAATTCCCGGATGATGATGTGGTACAGGTAGACCATGATAATGTGGGAGCCTGTAAGGAGCTGGTGACTGTTCTGTTCGCCAAAGGGATCCAGAACATTGCCTACCTGGGAAGCAATATGGACCAGATGGTAAACCGCTGCAGGTATCAGGGATATGAGGAAGCCTACCGCAAGGGAAAACGGAAGCTGAACCAGGACCTGGTCTACACGGATTTAAGCAGCAGGGCGATGGTGGAAAAAGCGGTAGAAGAGTTGAAAAACAGCGGCGTGGAGTGCATTCTGTGCCAGGATGATTACATCTGTGACGAAGTGGTCAGAAAGCTTGCCCGCATGGGTGTACGCATCCCGGACCAGATGAAGGTGGCATCCTGTCATTACAGCCGCATTCTGGAAAATTATCCGGTTACCATAACCTCGCTGAAGTTCAATATCACAGAGCTGGGACGGAGATCCTGTCAGGTGCTGTTGGATAGGATCCATGGCAAAACAGTACCGGACAAAACACTTTTGGACTATGAGATCATCCTGAAGGAGTCTACAAAAGGCTGAACAGAAGCGTGAAAATCATGATCAGGAAAAACGTTTTCCTTGATTTTGCTCAAAAAAATTATAAAAAAGCATTTTTTTCAAAAAAACAGGACACACTGAAAACCCAGTAAAATCAAGGATTCCAAAGCGTGATTGTGCAAAATGCACAATTTCAAACCTCAATATCAGTCATTATTATAAATTGACAACATAAGGAAATGTTGCTACACTATTATCGTAGACAAGCGGTTGCGCAATGCGCACAAAACTTGCAAAACAAAACAGGAGGATAACAAAATGAAAAAGTTAGTCGCTTTAGCAATGTCACTGACTATGGCATTCTCTCTGGTAGCTTGTGGAAGCTCTGATTCTTCCAACACCAGTACTGATGCCGTTGCTACCACCGCAGCTTCTACCGAAGCTGCACAGACCGCTCCCGCTGAGAAGCAGGACGTATCTTTAAGAATGTGGGGCGCTGAGGAAGATCAGACCATGCTGCAGGGCATGATCGATTCCTTCAAGGAGCATTATGCAGATGCTGCAAACATCACTGTAGAACTCGGCGTTAAATCCGAGGCTGATACCAAGGATACCGTTTTAACTGATATCGAGGCAGCAGCTGATGTATACGCATTCGCATCCGATCAGTTAAGAGAACTGGTAAACGCAGGTGCATTACAGTCCATCGATGAAATGGATGGAGCACTTGAGGGTTATGCCGGTAAGAGCGTAGCAGATGTTAAGAGCGCAAACGCTCCCGGATCTGTTGATGCAGCAACTCTGGATGGTACTCTGTATGCATTCCCTATGAGTGCAGATAACGGTTACTTCTTATATTATGATTCCACAGTAATCACTCCCGAAGATGCACAGACCTGGGATACCTTGCTTGCAGCAGCTGAGAAGGCTGGCAAGCAGGTTGGTATGACTCTTGCATCCGGCTGGTATAACGCTTCTTTCTTCTATGGCGCTGGATTTACTACCGGTGTAAATGATGACGGAACCACAACCATTGACTGGAACGGAACCAGTGCTGATGGCATTACCGGCGTACAGGTAGTACAGGGTATGCTTGGCATTACTTCCAGCAAGGCATTCTTACCTATCGCTGATGGTGATATCTCCAACCAGATTGCTTCCGGTAAGCTTTGCGCAGTCGTATCCGGTACCTGGGATGCAGGCGCAGCTCAGACTGCTTTCGGCGATGGCTACGCAGCTACCAAGCTTCCCACTTTCACCTGTGGTGACAAACAGGTTCAGCAGGGATCTGTAGCAGGCTTCAAGCTGGTAGGTGTTAACAAGCATGCAAGCAATGCCGGCTGGGCAACTCTGCTGGCTGAATGGATCACCAACGAGGACAATCAGGCAATCCGTTTTGCTGAGAGAGAGATCGGACCTTCCAATATCAATGTTGCAGGTTCCGATGATGTAGCAGCAAATACTGCAATCGCAGCTCTGTCTGAGCAGTCTGCATACGGTGTGGTACAGGAAGTAGGCGGAAAGTTCTGGGATCCCTCCAAGACTTTTGGTGAACTGGTTGCACAGGGTCAGTTGAAGGCCGATGATGAAGCAGGTATCCAGAGTGCACTGGATGATCTGGTAGCAGGTGTAAGTGCTCCCGTAGAATAAGCACGGATAGACAGGCTGTTCCGGTTTTGATGACAAATACATGAGAATGCGTTCTGAAGTCAGAACGAGACAGAGAAAGAAAGGCGTCCTGAAACTATGAACAATGATACGTAGTGGAAGGATGCCTTTTTTACAGGAATCGTTTCCGGTAAGTGGGTTCGAATCCCATTGCCGGGTTAGGTGATTATCTGAATTGGGTATTATGATAAGATTTCGGATAGTTACCGAAATAATTATATTTAATTCATAGGAAAGAAAGGAGAGGGCAGAGAATGAGTAAGAAAAAGAGCGGAATCGGATCCTTCTTCCAGGGCATCGGCGGTTTTTTCAAACAGTTTGGTGAGGCTGTGGTGAAGGGAGATCTTTTTGTGAAGCTGTCCCTGATCTGGATGGGAGCAGGGTATATCCGCAGAAAACAAATTATCAAAGGCATTTTAATGACTCTGCTCGAAGTGGCAGTCATTGTATTTACCTTTGGCTTTGCCACAGAGTACGTACGTGATTTTGGAACGTTGGGAACAGTACAGCAGGAGACGGTTTTTAACATTGCAACCATGCAGAATGAATTTAATGATTACGATAATTCATTCATGATCCTGCTGTTCTCAGTAGTATCTTTTGTAGTGTGGGCTGCTTTCCTGGTAATCTGGATGAAAAATGAAGTGGCCGTTTACCGTCTGCAGAAGAAGGCCCAGGCAGGAGAGCATATCAACAGCTTTGCAGAAGATATGAAGCAGTACAAGGATAAGAAGTTCTATGTAACCTTGCTGACACTGCCGGTTATGGGTGTTGTGATCTTTACAATCGTTCCTCTGCTGATTCTGATCGCAGTTGCATTTACCAATTATGACCAGCAACATATGCCGCCGACTGCACTGTTTACCTGGGTTGGTTTTAATAACTTTAAAAACCTGTTCTCCAGTGGCGGCCTGACCATCACCTTTGGTTATGCGTTCCGTAAGATTCTGATCTGGACACTTGTATGGGCATTATTTGCAACCTTTACCACTTATCTCGGCGGTATTCTGTTGTCTCTGCTGATCAACAATAAGAGAACGAAGTTCCCGAAATTATGGAGAACTCTGTTTATTGTAACCATTGCAGTTCCTCAGTTCGTATCCCTGCTTCTGGTGCGTAACTTCTTTTCCAATAACGGTATCATGAACACCATTTGTGCAGATGCCGGTATTACAGACTGGCTGCGCAGCATTGGGGCTATCAGTACCAGTTACATTCCGTTCCTGTCCGCTCCCGGATGGGCACATGTAATGATCATTCTGATCAATATCTGGATCGGTGTTCCTTACCAGATGCTGATCGCTACCGGTGTATTGATGAATATTCCTTCTGACCAGCTGGAGAGTGCGAAGATTGATGGCGCTACTCCGCTGCAGAGCTTTATCCATATCACCATGCCGTATATGCTGTTCGTCACCGGACCTTCCCTGGTAACGGATTTTGTTAAGAATATTAATAACTTTAATGTAATATATCTGTTGACCCAGGATGTATATACTACCACGAATCAGGCTATGGCGAACTCCCAGGCGAAGGAAGTGGATCTGCTGATCACCTGGCTGTTCAATCTGACACAGAACTATTACAACTACAAGATGGCATCTACCATCGGTATTATCGTGTTTATTATCTGTGCGGTATTTACCCTCATTGCCTTCAGCAGATTCCTGAAGGGTGACAGAGAGGAGGCATTCCGTTAATGAAGAAATTTATTAAGACTTTATTACATAACCTGTTATTGGCGTTTTTGGCATTTATCTGGCTGGTACCTATCGTATGGCTGGTAGTAACTTCCTTCAGTGCTTACAACGGACCGAATACCAATACCTTCTTTCCAAAGGAATGGAGTATTGCCCAGTATCAGAAGCTGCTGTTTTCCGCAGACAGTGTGGCCCAGTTCCCCAACTGGTTCAAGAATACGTTCCTGATCGCCTGCGCAGTATGTGTGATCTCCACGATATTCGTACTGATGGTGGCTTATGCAACTTCCTGCATGCGTTTCCCGGCTCGTAAGCCGCTGATGAACGCAGCGGTTATTGTTAACCTGTTCCCCGGCGTATTGTCCATGATCGCAGTGTACTTCATTTTGAAGACTCTGAATCTGACCAATACCCATTTGGGACTGATCCTGGTATATTCTGCCGGTTCCGGTCTGGGATACTTGATCGCAAAGGGATTTTTTGATACGATCCCGAATTCCCTGCGTGAGGCAGCCTATCTGGATGGTGCCAGTGAATCCACCATTTTCTGGAAGGTCGTGATTCCTATGAGCCGTCCCATCATCGTATATACGGTCATCAGTTCCTTCCTGGTACCCTGGATGGATTTCGTATATGCAAAAATGTTATTGAATGCGGGTATTTCTTCCCAGTGGACGGTTGCCATCGGTCTGTATAATATGCTGGAGAAGAGTCTGATCAACACCTATTTCGCACAGTTCTGTGCAGGTGGTGTACTGGTATCCATTCCTATTTCTGCACTGTTTGTTATTATGCAGAAGTTCTATGTGGAAGGTATTACCGGTGGTGCGGTCAAAGGTTAAATTACATGGAGACAAAGAGTTAATTTATGGAAGAATTTATCAAAGGTATGGATGTATCGAGTCTGCCGGAGGAGGCAGCTCTCGGTGCAAGGTTTTATGACGAAGGCAAAGAGGGGGACGCACTGGAGATCCTGAAAAAATACGGTGCCAACTCTCTGCGCATCCGTCTCTGGAATGATCCTTACAGTGAGGACGGCAAGCCTTACGGAGCCGGTACCAGTGACTTTACAAAACTGGTGGCACTGGCTTCCGCAGGCAAAAAGCTGGGGTACAGCTATCTGCTGGATCTGCATTACAGTGATTTCTGGGCAGATCCCGGCAAACAGTTCCCTCCCAAGGAGTGGGCGTATGCAGATGCCAATGCACTGGAGAAGTATGTGTATGATTACACGAAGGATGTGCTGCTGAAATTAAAGCGTCTGGATCTGCTTCCGGAGATGGTACAGGTAGGTAATGAGATCACCAATGGCCTGATGTGGCCTCATGGAAAATGGGACAATGTTGACAATATCGCCCGGTTTATCAGTGTGGGCATCCGTGCGGTGAGAGAAGTATCCCCGGATAGTCTTGTGATGCTTCATCTGGACTGTGGCGGCAACAATGCCCGCTGCAGAGAATGGTTTGATGCCTATGTACAGAGAGGAGAGGAATTCGATGTCATCGGATTGTCCTATTATCCTTTCTGGCATGGAACCATTGCTGATCTGACAAACAATATGAACGATCTCTCTCAGAGATATCAGAAGGATGTCATTGTGGCAGAAGTATCCATGGGCTTCACCATGGAAGACTATGCAGACCGGGAAAAACTGACGCCGGAACAGCGCAAGGGCATGGCGACCAAGCCCCACCTTGCAGAGGCGGTGGAGTATCCCATGACACCGGAAGGACAGGCTGCATTTATGCAGAAGGTCATGGAGCGGATCGCACAGGTCCCGGAGGGCAGAGGAAAGGGCTTCTATTACTGGGAGCCTGCATGGATCCCTGTGCCGGGCTGCGGCTGGGCAAACGAGGAGTCACTGAAATACATTCAGGATCCCGGACCCGGAGGAAACGAATGGGCCAATCAGGCACTGTTTGACTATGACGGCAATGCGTTACCGGCGCTTGCAACGATCCGTGATTTTGAGACCGGCAAATAACGGAATGCATGTCTTAAGCGGTTCCGGGAGATTAGATATAAAATGCCAAATGGCGAGATGGAGGAAAAGATGGATAAGTTTATTGTGAATATCATTCACCGTCCGGAGATGGTTCCCGAGTATGCGGAAAAAGTAACCGGACACGGCAAAGAAGAGAATCTGGGCAGAAAAGCACTGCTGACTGAGTCTCTGGATATTTTCAAGTTTCAGCAGGAAACTGCACACAAGAACGGTTTAAAGACCACGATTCAGATGACCTATGCTTCTCTGTTCAATGACGAAGCAGTAGCACTGGCTAAAGCGGATCACGAGAAATACGGTGATGAGATCGCACTGTCTCTGTTAGGACTGCCCTGCACAGAGTTCCGTGAGAAGTACAAGACCAAGGATTTCTGTATCTGGATGTTCTCCATGGAAGACAAGAAGTCTATCGTGGATGATGTATTCGGTAAGTTCCATGAGAAATTCGGTTTCTATCCCGAATCCACCGGTTCTTACTACATGGATGCAGAACTGACCAACTATATCAAAGCAACCTACCCCAGCGTAAAATGTGAAGTTGCGACCTGTTGGGAAGAAGGCCCCAAGGCATATCATACCTGCAACAACTCCTGGTATACCTTCATGGATGGCGGCCCCTGGGCTCCCTGGATCCCTTCCAAGCAGAACACCCATGCACCCGCAGCCAACGAAGCTGAGGACAGTGGTGTGGTAGCAATCCCTCACCTGTCCAGAGATCTGTTGGCATGTTATGACGGTAACGGCTCCAACTTCGGAACCCATCCCCAGAACGTGCTGCGTGGTATGATCTATGACACTAAGACCTGGGAGTATCCTTACCTGTACAACCTGATCGATCAGTATCGTTCCCTGGAGAAGTACAACAACGGATATGCATACAACATGATGTTCGTAGGACCCGGCTGGCTGAATAAGATGGGTCGTTGGGAGCAGCCTTACGAACTGTTGAAGAAGAGCTATGAAGACGGTATGAAATATTATGGCGACCTGAAAAAGGAAGGCAAGCTGACTGATATGACCATGGCTGAGTTCGCTGATTACTATCGTCAGAAGAAGACCTATACCGAGCCCGAGTGTGCTCTGTGGAGAGATATTCTGTACGGTTCTGACAAGCAGCTGTTCTGGTACTGTGATCCTTTCATGCGCGCCTGCGTAAATATGGATCAGGGCGGTGCCATCGTAGACCTGCGTCCTTACGCTGCCAAGCTGGAGTGGCCCGTAGGTATCGGCACCAAGCATGTGACCGATGCATCCTATCCTTTCCTGATCCAGGAGAAGTACCGTGCAGGTTACTTCACCCACTATGCAGGAGAAGGTACCGTAAGAAGTGCCAAGTTAAAACACAACGGTGAAGAAGTGGATCTGTGCCTGTGCCGTACCAAGGCTCATTTCTCTCAGGAAGGCAGCACCAGAATCCTGACACTGGATCCCGTAGATATCGAGTTCTACGATCTGACCGTAAAATTACAGACCATCGTTTCCTTCGAGGAGGGCAGCTCTGCGATCAAGATCGAGCGTAAGATCCTGGAGATGAGCGATCCGAACGCTGAAGTAGAACTGAATGAGTATATCGTAGCATGCTACGGTACCACAGAGTATTCCGAGGATATGCTGGGTATCACCTTAAGCACCAAGAAGGGCAGTGAAGTAGAGACCCTGGATTACGAGTACAAGTGCCGTGAGATGGAGAAGGCAGGCGCTGAGGAAGTAAGAGCGGTGATCCCTCAGATAGAGACCACAGTATCCATGAGCACCAATGCAGAAGGCGCTGTCGGATATGTGAAGGAAGGATACGCATTCTCCCCGATGTTTACACTGGGTTACAATTCCAAGATCAAGGATAAGGAGGTCGTTGCAACATGGCTCAAGCTGGAAAAGGCAAATTAAACTACAGATGTCCCTCTTGCTTCATGAGAGATATTGATATGGATATGTTCTACGATAAGGATAAGAAGGAATACTACTGTCTGCGCTGCCAGTACAGAGGCTCTGAAGAAGATGTCCTTCAGAAAAATGAAATGGCAAGATTCCGTTATGGCGCTATGTATGAGCGTTACAGCAAATTCGATTTTGACTGATAACGGGTACTGAGATTGAAAAAGGAGCTGTTTTTACAGCTCCTTTTTTAGGAAAACAATACGGAATACAGAAATCCTTTTGTGAGATCGATTTGTATGATGGGAGAATGCGTCATGTGCCTTAAGATAAAGCAGAGTAAAAACAGGATTCCGATGACCAAGGCTCCATTATTGATCCACTGATCCGATAAGTGAAGAATCCGGAAGCTGTTGAGAATGAAAATAATGAACAGACCCAATACCACAGGCCACAGCGGATGAAAATAAAAGGCACTTAGGAAATCTCCTCTTAAGACACATAAAAAAGCCCGGGTCATTCCGCAGAAAGGGCATGGAATACCCAAAAAGAAGAGCAGAGGACATTGATAGCCCACAATCCACAAGAACAACAAGAATACAGTAATAATAAAAATAAGGAATAAAATATATTTAAAATTCTTTTTCATGATTCACAATCGATAAAATCAAAAAAAGCTTTTGCCGGAAACGACAAAAGCTTTTTTGATTTTTACTTTATACGGTGTACTTTCCATCTACAAATACGATTTCGTCGGAATTAGCAGAAGCAGAACCATATACTTTTGTAAGAGCAATGATCCAGTCAATCAGACTCCATACGCCACAACCACCAACGGTGATGAGCTTCAGGATTCCGAGACCAACCTGACCTCTGACAAATCTGTCAACACCTAACTCACCAAGTAAAAAACAAAATACCCATGCAAATACATGCTTGTTAACACGTTTTTCCATTTGCAAATCCCCTCCTTAGTTTTAAAATTTAAATTTATTATGAACCATATGTAAGAAAATGTCAATTAATAAACAAAAAAATCTTAAAAATTTATAAAATCATAATGCCGTATGAACGACTGCTACAAATAATTATTAGTGGAATGCTTCAAAATAAAGCGCACGTTGTAGCCGGATTCATCACAGATGCTGCGGACAATCTCTTCGGCAGCATCTCTGACATTATCATTAATACAAATGATACAGGCCTCTTTTTTTCTGCTGAAGAGAGAAGATTTTGGCCAGCGGATATAATAAGAAATCCGATTTTTCAAAAGAGCTCTTTCGATGAGCTGCTTGCAATCAGGATCAGATACTTCACACAATTCAATTTCGTTATTGACTTTTAAAGTTGTATATAGCGGCTGTAGCGGCTGCATGATGTCACCTCCTGTGGAATTACAATGCGATTATAGCACAGACATCTGGAAATGTGCAAGTAGCGCTTACGCTTGACGCAGTATCCCGAAAAAGGTACAATAGAACTGCTCAGAGCGATTTTACGTGTAAGATTCTGGATCATCAGGCGCAATAGTGAAACGCTGGAAGAGATTGGAAGAGAAAGGAGATCATACTATGGATTTTATAGAGAAAATCGGGGATACCATTACCGAAAAAGGAAAGGCTGCTGCGGATAAGGCGAAGGAACTGGCTGCCATTGCAAATCTGAAAAGCCAGATTTCCACCTGTGAGGAAGTCATGAAGAAAAATTACATGGAGATTGGCAAAATTTATTTCGATCAGTACAGCGATATGCCGGAGCCTCCTTTTGAGAAACAGTGCGAGACCATTAAGAACAGCCAGAGGGCCATTGCGGATCTGCAGGAAAAGATCGAGCAGCTGAAAACAAAATAAAAATGTCATACAGTAGGGGAATTGAGGGATTCTGATAAATATGGATAAAAAAATTGTTGTGTCTTTTCTGGTGATATTGCTGCTTGGCGGGATACTGATTTATACTATCGGGGAAAGAACTGTTACTACTGTAGGACAGGAAAATGAGAGTACGGAGAGCGAAGTACTCCCTTCGACTGAAGCAGAGGATCCTGTAGATGAAGTGGCAGCGTCTCCGGAATATTTAAAGGATGGCGAATACGTGACGACAGTAAAGGAATGCAGCATTGAGATTCCCGGAGTCAAAAAAACGTATCATTTCCTGTATCTGTCGGATATGCATATCCTCGTAATGAGTGATGAAGTAGCTGCAAACGATAGGGGAACGGTACAGAGGCGAATGCAGGAGCTGGGGCATGACGGTCATAGTTCTACAGAGATCTTTGGCCAGATCATAAGCAATGCCAATCAGGCAGGGCTTGATGGAGTTCTTCTGGGAGGAGATATTATAGATTTTCTGTCCATAGCAAATCTGGAATGGCTGAATGATAATCTGGAGAGACTGGAAGCTCCGAGCATGCTGGTGACAGCGGATCATGATCTGACCTGTTGGTGGACCGGCTATTCGGAAGAGGAACAGAAGGAACTTCGGGAACAGCTGCCATATGAGCCATTGCAGGTCATGGATTATCATGAGTTTCTGATCGTCGGCATCAGCAATACCACATCGCCGATACAGGAAGAGGTAGTGAAGCAGCTGAAAGATATTTTTGCTCTGGGAAAACCTGTAATTATAGTACAGCATGTACCCATTGCGTCTATTGTGGATAATGAACTGAAAGAAAAATCCAGGGAGGCATGGAACGGCAAGGCACTGCTTTGGGGAGAAGACTGCAGCTATGAAGTCGATGGTACGACGCAGGAATATTTAAATATGATAAATGATCCGGAGTCACCGGTGGTGGCCGTTCTGGCCGGTCATCTGCATTTCGAATACGAAGGCAGGATCAACGACAAGGTAAAACAGTATTTATTTTCCCCGGCATATACCGGGGAAGTGGCGTATATTACAGTAAAAGCGCCGGAAACATAAAGTCATTCCCTTATGGGGAATGACTTTTTATGTGAATGTACATCATCGAGCTTTTAAGCGAGATGGTATACAAATCGAGTAGGAGACAGCTTGCTCGATTGGGGATTGACAGAGGGGAAAAGAATGCATATAATGTTCACATAACGATGTTATGTGAACAAGTGAACATGTGAAATTATATGATTTCCGGAGGAGATTGCAATGCCCCTAAAACAGGATAATCAAAACGACAACAGAGAGACCAGAAAGCATCTTCTGGAATGTGCCAAAAAGGAATTCCTGGAAAAAGGATATATGAAGGCTTCTCTGCGGAATATCTGTAAAGAAGCCGGAGTGACCACCGGAGCCCTGTATTTTTTCTTCAAGGATAAGGAAGATCTCCTGGCGGAACTGGTGGAGGAACCGCTGCGGCAGCTGTATGCGGTGATGGAAGAACATTATGCCACAGAGATGCGCAACGAGGATCAGGTGGCACAGCTGGAACTGGCGGACGACGGGGATCTGGAAGCGTCACGGGAGATCATCCGTAGAATGTATGCGAACAGGGATACTTTTTTGCTGCTCCTGACAAAATCGCAAGGCTCCCGTTTTGAAACCTGGCTGGAAGAGGTCGTGGATATTTCAGAGCAGCAGTACCGCAGATTATGTGATATGGTGACGAATGCTACCGGGAAACCGCGGATCGATGATTACATGACACACTGGATGGCTCATATTATGGTAGATACTTTTGTACATCTGTTCCTGCATGAGACGGAGGAAAGTGTGGCACTGAAGCATGTGGATGCCTTGACCAGGTATCTGATCCGTGGCTGGATGGGCATGATGACAGAATCATAGAAACACCGAGCACCCTGATGGAGTAAAAGACTTCTGATGGGTGCAATTTCAGACCATTAACATAACACTGTTATGTTAATGAAAATCATTATCAATAAACGAGGAGGCAGGATATGTATCTGGAAGTCAAGGATCTGAAGAAAAGCTATGGAGAAGGTGGTGGTTATGTACAGGTATTAAAAGGAATCACCGCAGGTGTGGAAAAGGGAGAGATGTGTGTGATCCAGGGAACCAGCGGTTCCGGCAAATCCACACTGCTGAATTGTATCGGAGGACTGGATACGGTGGATTCTGGTTCGATTGTAGTAGACGGACTGGAAGTGGCGGGACTTAACAGTAAGGCACTTTCCAATTATCGCCGGGGGAAACTGGGATTTATCTTCCAGTTTTACAATCTTGTACCGAATCTGACAGTGAAGGAAAACATTCAGGTCTGTCAGTATCTGACGAGGAATCCTTTAAATATGGAAGAACTGTTGCAGGTACTGGGACTGACGGAGCATCAGAACAAGTTTCCGGCACAGCTGTCCGGCGGACAACAGCAGCGCTGTGCCATTGCCAGGGCACTGATCAAAAATCCCAGCCTTCTGTTGTGCGACGAACCCACGGGAGCGCTGGATTCCAAGACTTCCAGAGACATTCTGATGCTGTTAGAGGATATCAACAGACAGTACGGAACCACCATGCTGATCGTCACGCATAATAATTCCATTAAAAATATGGTGCATCAGGTTATCATGATCAAGGATGGACAGATCAGCAAGAATTACCGGAATGAGAAGCGGGTTCCGGCGGCAGAACTGGAGGATTTGTAGGATGCAGAGGATATTGAGTAAACGAGTACTTCGGGATATCCGGGAAAACCTGCTACGGTATCTGGCACTGTTTTTCCTGGTGGCAATGGTCATGTATATGGTGGTAGCTATCGTGGGAGCGGCTGAGACGATCATGCAGGGAACAAAGGAGAGTGCCGCTGTTCATCACAGAGAGGATGGACAGTTTGGAGTATTTGTCCCCCTGACTGACAGTGAGATCACACAGATCACAGATAAAGGTGTGATGGTACAGCAGGATTTTTCCCTGGATTTTCATCAGGAACAGGCTGCCTTACGTATCTATCAGGCGAGAGAGAATATTGATCTGTTTGTTCCTGCACAGGGGGCAGAGCTGCCCATGCAAGGCGAAATCCTGTTGGAACAGCACTATGCGGAAAAACATGAACTGGGGTTAGGGGATACCCTTACCGTAGGGGGCAGAGATTTCATCGTTGCGGGAATCGGAAGTACACCGGATTATGATGCAGCCTATGAGAAAACATCGGATACCACGGTGGACAGCAATCTGTTCGGAGTCGGATTCGTCACGGCGGAGGATTACGAAGCGCTGAAAACGGGCGGACAGAATTTCCGGACGGAGGATTACACCTACACCTATCTGCTGAACGGAGCCATGACAGATCAGGAACTGAAGGAACTGCTGCAGTCTTTTGAACTGGACCGCAGCAAGGTGACGGATACCTATTTCCTGGAAATGCTGGCGGATGCGGAAGAGACGAAAAATGATATTCAGGACGGGATCCAGGAACTTTTAGATGGCGTGAATGAACTGGCGGACGGCGTAGACGAACTGGCAGATCACAATACGGAGCTGACGGATGCAGCGGACACCTTATTCGATGCCATGTTAGAACAGGTGAATGATAGTCTGAAGGATGCCGGTGTGGAGGTGACACTGACTTCGTCAAATTACAAACAGCAGCTGAATACCATGATTGCTGATCCCCATGCCTATACCGCTTCCATGAGACAGGATCTGCAGGATGCGAAAAAGTCGCTGGACGAATTGCAGGAGTTCCGGGATGGCGTGAAATCCTATACGGATGGTGTCAATGCGGCTTCCGCCGGAGGAGGAGAGCTGGTGGGCGGTATGAGTAAGATCACGGAGAACAGTGCCGCACTGAATCAGGGAGCCGATGCAATTTTCGATGCGATTCTGGGCATGGTGAACGAACAGCTGCAGGCGCAGCTAGAGCCTTATGCGGCATACGGAATCACTTTTTCCGGACTAACGGCTGAAGGTTACGGAGAGCAGCTGGATCAGATGGCAGTAATGTTCACCGGACTGGGGGCATCCCAGGCAGCGGCACAGCTGTCAGCGGTAAAAGGACAGCTGGATACGGTGGCACAGTTCCGTGACGGCGTGAAGGCTTATACGGCCGGTGTCGGTGAAGCAGCGGGCGGAACCCAGCAATTATTTCAGGGACTGAGTACGCTCTACACAGCCAGTGAGCCGCTTGTGAACGGCACGGATGCTGTAGTGGATGCGTTGATGGATATAGTGGAAGCACAGCTGGAAGAAAGCGATATGCAAGTGGACCTGACTGCCGACAATTATAAGGAAGAACTGGACCGGCTGATGGCAGAGGGCAGCAGTGTGGATGTCAAATTGAAGGATTCCCTGCAGGAAGCAAAGGACACCCTGGCGGATCTGGCGGATTTCCGGCAGGGAATCATTGACTACACCGATGCAGTGGATGAGATTGCCGACGGCAGCAGAAAACTGCGGGATGGCGTGCAGGAGCTGCAGGAGGAAGCTAATGATATGATCGATGAGTATTTTACCTTTGACATCGATAATCTGACACAGTTCCTTGTAGTAGGAGACAATCCCAGAATTGATGCAGCCGCAGGGGATGTAGTCATCAATAGGTTTGCCGGTATCCTGGCCGGAATTATTCTCATGGTTCTGTTTACTTATGTGATTTCTGTATTTGTGATACATAATATTGAAAAGGAAAGCAGCGTCATTGGTGCATTATATGCCCTAGGTGTGACCAGGGGGCAATTGTTGTTCCACTATCTGTTAAATCCCATGTTGATCTCTTTTCTGGGCGGAGCAGCCGGATGCATTTTGGGATTTTCCGAATACGGAACAGGCTGGCAGATGGGTGATAGTATTGCATATTATTCTCTGCCGCCTATGCGGATCGTAACACCCGGATACCTGCTTTTTTACAGTCTGGCCATGCCACCGGTGACGGCAGCAGTGGTCAATTATCTGGTGATCAATAAAAAATTAAAGCGTACGGCCTTGTCACTGTTGCGTAACGAGCAGACAGTAGGAAGAGCCGGCAGAATGCAGAACATGAATCTTGGAAATATGAAGTTCCTGCTCAGATTTCAGATCAGACAGATACTGCGGGAAATGCGTTCTGCATTTGCTGTTGTCATCGGTATGTTCATCTGCCTGCTGATCCTGATGATGTCCATAGACTGTGCGGTACTGTGTATCAATTTTGGAAACGCCTGTCTGGAAGAAACAAAATATGCTTATATGTATACTTATAAATATCCTACGGAGGATGTTCCGGAGGGAGGAACACCGGCGTATGTCGAAAATCTGAAAAAGGAAGCCTATGGGTATAATCTGGATGTGACAGTGTTGGGGATTGATGATGACAATCCGTATTTTCCCATAGCAACCGCAGACAAGAAAAATGAGATCGTGATCTCCAGTGCTGCGGCACAGAAATTCGGCGTGAAGGTGGGCGACAAGCTGGTGCTTTCCGATGAAGTAAATGAGAGAGATTATGCTTTTACTGTGAAAGACATCGTTTCGTTTACCTCCGGTGTTTATGTATTCCTGGACAGGGATGTCATGCAGGAATTGTTTGATCAGGAGGACGATTATTATAATGTAGTGTTTGCGGATCATGCACTGGACATTGATAATGGCAGATTATATGCCACAGTATCCAAAGAAAATGTGGAAGAAAGCTCACAGATTTTTACAGATATGATGGGACCGATGGTAGTAATGCTCGTGGCAATATCTGCGTTGATTTTTATGATCGTCATGTATCTGATGATGAAAGTGATGATCGATCGTTCCGCTTTTTCTATCTCACTGATGAAGGTATTCGGTTACCGTAGAAGGGAGATCCGAAGACTCTATCTGGATGGGAATTTCTATGTGATTCTGCTGGGAGCGGTGATCTGCGTTCCAATGGCAAAATGGAGCATGGATCTGGTGTATCCGTATTGCATTGCAAATGTTGCTATCGGCATGGACTTAAAGTTCACGCCGCAGATATATATCATGATTTATGGTGGAATTCTGCTATGCTACATGGTGATCAATTTCCTGTTGGTAGGCAGATTGAATAAGCTGGTACCTGCAGAGGTACTAAAGAACAGAGAGTAGCCGTAATGCGGCTGCTCTTTTTTGATGCCTACGGATTGCTCCGTGCTATGCACTCCCACGTCTCCGCTCCGCTTCGGTCCGTGCTAAACATGTGGCACATAGCACCCTACCCTCTGTTCGCATATCGTGGGATTATCATCCCACTTTTATGCTCATATCTGGGCGGGGCATAAGGTGAAAAAGAAAATAAAGAAAAAACAGAATTCATGTATTGACAACAAATGGTTGTGGTAGTATTATGTAAAAAACATACAAAACATATCAGATTACTAGGAATAGTAGGAAATAAAAAGGAGGATGACATGGCGGCAACATTTGATACGACAGAACAGAGAATCCTTAAGATCATAGATGACAACCGGAAAACGATTGTAGAGTTTGCAAGAGATATTTACGATCATGCAGAGCTGGGCTACAAGGAAGTCCGCACTTCGAAAAAGTTCGTAGATTTCATGAAGAGCTTACAGCTGCCGGTACAGACAGATCTGGCCATCACCGGAGCAAAAGCTTACTTAAATAAAGAAAAGGCCGGAAATGCATCCCTGGCACTGATCGGAGAGCTGGATGCCCTGAGAATTCCACAGCATGCCCATGCAAATCAGGAAACACAGGCAGCCCACTGCTGCGGACATCATGCGCAGCTGGCGGGAGTCATCGGAGCAGCACTGGCACTGACAGATGCAGAGGTCGCACAGAAGCTGGACGGACAGGTGATCTTCTTCGCCACACCGGCAGAGGAGTACGGCGAGATCGAATTCAAGAATCAGCTGATTGCTGACGGTAAGATCGCTTACGGTGGAGGAAAATGTGAGCTGATTCGCATCGGTGCTTTTGATGATGTGGATGTGGCATTGGCGCATCATATTTCCTTAGAGGGAATCCGGCTGGGAAGCAACAGCGGCAATGGTTTTGTATCCAAGGTGATTCGTATCAAAGGAAAAGCAGCCCATGCAGCGGGATGTCCGGAAAAAGGTGTCAACGCCTTATCGGCAGCGAGCCTGGGGTTACAGGCACTGGCCATGAACCGTGAGACCTTCCGGGATGAGGATTGTGTGAGAGTACACCCGATCCTGACCAAGGGCGGTGATCTGGTAAATGTTGTTCCCGGTGAAGCGGTGCTGGAAACACTGGTAAGAGGTAAGACACTGGAAGCATTTGCGGATGCATCGTTCAAGACGGACCGTTCCTTCAAAGCAGGAGCACTGGCTATGGGAGCAGGTTACCGCATCGAGACCATGCCGGGATATCTTCCGTCCCTCTGGCAGCAGGTACCGGAAGAAATGACAGAAGCCGTAAAAGCGCTGGCAGGAGGAAAAACGGTACATGAGGTCAGACCGGAGGAGCACAGTGGAGGTTCCACAGATGTGGGAGATGTACAGCATCTGCTTCCGGTGATCACCTTCAATACCGGCGGTGCTGTGGGAGGTCTGCATCAGGTGGATTTTGATATCGTGGATGAGGAAGAAGCTTATGTGTTGACAGCAAAAATATTTGCCCTGAGTGCTTACCGAATGTTAAAGAACGGTGCGGAAGTGACGAAACGGACGAAGCAGGAATATCATCCGAGATTCGCAGATAAACAGGAATACATAGCATTTATGGACAGCTTTAATAAGGTGGAGGAAACGGACATTGAGTAAAGCAGATTATAAAATAGAAGGCACAGTTCCCAGAGAACTGTTGGTAAGTGAAGTGAGAAAGGCCGCAAGACAGTTCGCAATGCAGTTCTTCCATTTCAGCAAAGTATTATATGACCAGTTCGGACTGGAGAAGACCAAAGATATCGTAAGACAGACTGTATTTGAGCTGGCTGTGGACCGGTCGGATCAGCTGAGGGAGAAAGCACTGGCACAGGGACTGAAGGCGGATTCCGTAGAGGATTTTATGAGTGTCATTGATCTTCCTTTCACCGGATGGATTCCGGAATGGGGAGAAGATCACTGCCCCTATGCGGAAGTGTGGAGAACTTATTTTGATAAATATCCCTGGTTCCGAGAGATTGCACCGTTTTACTGTGATGTGATCGATACCACTACGATTGAGAATTTTTCCGGGTGTCTCTCCCACAGGATCACACAGAATGTCATCCTGGAAGGTACCTGTTGTAAGAGAGAGTACTTTGAAAGCGATAAGGTGAAGCGAGGAGAATACACTTATGGAAAAAAAGAAGAAATCTAAAAACAAGAAAAAATTTACCTTTGTGAATCTGGCACAGCTGCTTACGGTGGCGGCACTGCTTCTGTGGATGCAATGGGCAGTGGATTCCGGCAAGGTGCTTACGATCTTCGTAGCTTCCCCGACTTCCATCGTGGAAGAAGGCATTAAGATCATCACAGACGGAACCTTATGGCCCCACTTATTACTGACGATCCAGGAGGCGCTGGCAGGTTACCTGTCTGCTGTGGTGGTAGGTATTGCAGTGGGACTGATATGGACCCTGTTTCCGGTATCGGAGAAGTACATGAATGTATTCTGTTCGGCGATCATGGCAGTTCCGAAAGTAGCGATCCTGCCGCTGTTGATTCTGTGGTTCGGTATCGGTTTCCAGTCCAAGGCATTTCTGGTATTTCTGTTCTCGGTATTTATGATTCTGTACAATACCGTGACCGGAGCCAGGGAGTGTAAGAAGGAATACCTGAAGGTAGCGAAGGTCTTCCGTGCCAATCGTTTTCAGACCGTGTTCCTGGTCATCATTCCGGCAGCGCTTCCTTCCATATTCAACGGATTGAAGCTGGCAGCAGCAACGGCACTGACCGGTGTCCTGTTCTCGGAAATGCAGTCGGCGAGAGCAGGACTCGGATATCTGCTGACAGAGTCCCAGAACCTGTTGAACACACCGAGGATGTTTTTCCTGATCATCCTGATCACATTATTATCTGTGGGTGCGGTAAAACTGATCGATGCCATCGAATATGCTATCAGCTATCGGTGGAGACATGTATAAGCAAATAAATTATTCAATATACGAGGAGGAAAATGTTATGAAAAAGAAAGTATTGAGCGTATTACTGACCGTGGCACTTGCAACCGGAGTTCTGGCAGGCTGCGGCAGCAGTGCATCAACCGACAGCAATACAGCAGGTGCTGCACAAAATGAGGGAAACCAGGCAGCAAGTGCGACGACCGCAGGAGAAGAGTCCGGGGACACCATCGTGATCCGTTCCTGCTTCGCAACCGGAATGACCGGTGCGGTGAACCGTTTTGCTATTGAAAAGGGCCTGTATAAGGAACTTGGCATTGAATTCGAAAACGTAGAAGCCAGTGCCGACACCAACTCTACTGTAATGTCTCTGATCACCAGAGGTGAGATCGACGTAGCGGACGGAGATCCCAGTTCATATATTCCCGGCATCTACAACGGTGTGCCTGCAAAACTGGTAGGAAATATGTGGAGATATTCCGGATGCTACTGGCTGGTTGCAAATAACGATATTAAGGACTTCTCTGATCTGGAAGGCAAAAAGGTAGGTACTGCAGGTGCTTCCGGCGGAATGAGACTTTCCGTACTGAAGATGTTAGAGAAGAACGGTGTCAACACCGATAACGTAGATCTGATCGCTAACGGTGTATACCAGACTGCTTACGCATCCCTGACTTCCGGTGAAGTGGACGCTACCATTATTCACAATCCGTATGCAGCACTGGCTGAGGCGGACGGCACCGGACACATTCTGGGAAGAGCCTGGGACTACATTCCCGACTACTATACCGGAACCATCATCGCCAGCAACAGCTTTATTGAGAATGAGCCTGAGAAGCTCCAGAGATTCCTGACTGCATACTACCAGGTACATGAAGAAGTGAAAAACGACTATTTCGATGAGTTCGTTGCCTGGGCAGCCAAAGAGATGAATACCTCAGAGGATGTAATGAGACAAGCTATCGAATCTGAAATTGACGTATGGCTGGATTACCCGGTGATCCCCGAAGACCGTCTGGCTACTACTTTTGAATATCTGAAGGAGTACGGCTGGGTAGATGAAAATGTCAGCTACGAAGGAACATATACCAACGAATTCGCACAGGTGGCAGCAGATGCCCTGGGAATGACCGATCCCGAAGCAAAATAACAGAGAATGACCTAAAAGGAAGAGACACAGGAAACGGAGGTAATGGAAATGCCCGCAATATCCATTAAAAATATCAATAAAACCTATATCGATCAGGACGGAAACGAAGTACAGGCATTGCACGACATTAATCTGGATGTGGCAGAAGGAGAGTTCGTCTGCATCGTAGGACCCAGCGGATGCGGAAAAAGTACACTGCTTGAGATCGTGGCAGGTCTGCTGGATGCTACCAGCGGAGAAGTGACGCTGGACGGTCAGCCGGTACACGGTACCAGCAGAGATATTGGTGTGGTATTCCAGGATGCCTCCCTGTTCCCCTGGAGAACCGTACGGAAAAATGTGGCATTCGGTCTGGAGATCACAGGCGTCCCCAAGGAAGAGAGAGAAGAACGGTTAAAACGTTACATCTCCATGGTCAGCCTGAACGGTTTCGAAAATAAATATCCGGCACAGCTGTCCGGAGGAATGCGGCAGAGAGCCGGTATCGCCAGAACCCTTGCCATGAATCCCAAGGTCATCCTCATGGATGAGCCGTTCAGTGCCGTGGATCACCTGACCAAATGCACCCTGCAGGAGGAACTGATCAATATCAGACAGGCAGAGAATAAGACGGTATTATTCGTTACGCATGATATTAATGAGGCAGTATTTCTGGCAGACAGAGTCGTGCTGTTAAGCCCGAGACCCAGTACGATCCAGAAGATCTATGAGATCCCTCTGGAGCAGAAGAGAGGGCGCAGTGATCCTCTGCTGTTAAAGATTGCAGCGGAAATCGCAAAAGATATCAACAGCGGCGGACAGGATATTCCCAACAACTATTGGGGTAACTTATAGGCGGAGAACACAGAGAATAAGGAGGCAGCAGTATGTTTCGTGACACCAGTATGGATTACCTTTCCAGAGATGAAGTGCTTGAGATCTGGAATAACAATATGCGTCTGACAGACGAGCAGCTTTTAAATATGGACGAAACCGAATTCCGGGCCAGAGTGAGAGAACGTTCCCATCATACCCTGGAGATTCAGGTGTATGCTACCGCATATCGTCACCAGAAATTAAAACCCAATCAGGCAGATTATACGAAGCATCTGCTGGAGCTGTGGGAGAAAAGAGGATTGGGCAAGGATTTACCGGAATACCGGTATGCCTCATTTCTGATCGATGCAGCGGATAAGCTGGTAAAGGGAGAAGATGTGGATTTAACCCCCTATAAGCCGACACCGGTTACGGAACAGATGGAGAAAGACTTCTTTACCATCGTAAAGGAGCGCAGAAGCGTCCGGGAATTCACCGATCAGGAAGTACCGGATGAGCTTATTGACAAGATTCTGGAAGCTGGTCTCTGGGCGGCTCATGGCTGCAATATACAGTCCATCCGTTATGTGGTGGTACGGGAGAAAAACGAGCCGGGACTGTTCCGCGGCAGTGACGTGCCGGGAGGTCCGGTGCATCTGGTGATCTTACAGGATATGAGATGCTACAGAGCCAACTCCTTTACCCCGGTGAGAAACCAGCTGCTGGATGCCGGAGCCGCCGGACAGAATATCGTTCTGGCAGCCCACGCCGTAGGACTGGAAGGTGTCTGGCTGACTTTCCCCGGAGAAGAATTTTGTGACAGACTGCGGAAACGCTTCAATCTGCCGGATTATATCCGCCTGGTGACCTATGTGGATGTAGGATACGGTGACCAGACCCCTTACCCTCCTCAGAGATGGGACGTCAAGGATACGATTCTCGGAAGATACTAGGAAGAAGGAGAGCGGCGCATGAATATTGTGATCATTGGTGGCAGCCGCGGCATCGGCAAGGCGGCCGCCAGAGAATTGTTACAGGATGGAAATAACGTGCTGATCGTCGGCAGAAATCCGAAGACACTGGAAGAGACAGGGAAAGAACTGGCCGGAGCGGCAACGTATTCCTGTGATGCCGGGAAGGCAGAGGAAACCACTGGACTGGTGGATGCAGTGAAGAACGGTAAAATAGCGGGATTCGGAGATAACGTGGATGGACTGATCCTGTGTGCGGCGGTATTTCCCAATCCGGCCACGAAGACATCCGTAGTACAGCCAGAGCCGGAGGAACTGCAGGCAATGCTTGACAGCAACGTGACGGCATATTACCGTCTGGTGAAGGAATTTCTTCCGCTGCTGGCACCGGGCAGCCGCATCGTACTCATCGGTTCCACTTCGGGAATCCGCAGAGACAGGGGTGGCATCTACGGCATTTCCAAATGGGCGCTCCGTTCCTATGCCTATGCCCTCCGGGAGGAATGCAAGCCTATGGGGATCGGCGTATCCCTCATCAATCCCGGCGGCACCTTTACCGAGACCAGAAAGAAATCCTCCGAAGAGGACAGGTCACTTTTAGAGACCTCCGACCTCGGAAAAGTCATCGCCCTGACCTTCCGCCTGTCCCCACAGGCAGTACTGGAGGAAGTGAATATCCGACCTTTACAGGGAGATACCTATTAGGCAGTCGATGGACTGCCTTTTTTCTTCCCAAGGAAACTCATTGAATGTTAAAAAAAAGTATGGTATGATAAAGAGCAGAACTGACAAAGATACGAGAATCACGGAGGTTTTTAGATACAATGGAACAGTACAAGCAGGAATTTATTGAATTCATGGTGGATTGTCAGGCGTTGAAGTTTGGCGAGTTTACCTTAAAGAGTGGCAGAAAGTCTCCTTTCTTCATGAACGCAGGTGCGTATGTCACCGGTTCCCAGCTGATGAAGCTGGGCGAGAGCTATGCGAAAGCAATTCACGATACCTACGGTGACGATTTTGATGTATTGTTCGGACCTGCCTATAAGGGCATTCCCATCAGTGTTGTAACCGCAGTGGCTTACAGCAAACTATACGGCAAAGAGGTTCGTTACTGTTCCGACCGCAAGGAAGAGAAGGATCATGGCGCAGATAAGGGAAGCTTCCTGGGAAGCTCCTTAAAAGATGGCGACAGAGTCATCATGATCGAGGATGTTACCACTTCCGGTAAATCTATGGAAGAGACCGTTCCCAAGGTAAGAGGTGCAGCCAATGTAGAAATCGTTGGTCTGATGGTATCCCTGAACCGTATGGAAAAGGGGCTGGGCGGCAAAGTCAGTGCACTGGAAGAGATCAAGGAAAAGTACGGATTTGATGCACATGCTATCGTAACCATGCAGGATGTCATCGACCATCTGTACAACAAGCCCTACAAGGGACAGGTATATATTGACGATACCCTGAAGAAGGCAATTGACGAATATTACGCTGTATATGGTGCTTAAGCAGACGGCTTCGAAAAGTTTTGATTTGAAAAGAAGACAGGAGGATTCCATGGAAGAGAAAATCTATAAGATCATGCGTGGAGCAGGTGCATTGAACATTGTATTGGGAGTCATTTCCCTGGTAGTCGGGATCGTAGCAGGTGTGCTGCTGATCATCAGCGGTGGTAAGCTGATTTCAGGCAAATCACGTATTTTGTTCTGAACACAAATGAGAAGGAAAGCGCCATTTTGGCGTGAGAACTGGGCATTTCCATACAGGAAGTGCCCTTTTCGGGTTCCATGGGGGATTGCAGGTTACTGAAAGGCTTGAAAATTGTATGCGGAAAAAGAACTACATTTTTACAAATAAAAAACATTCGAATAAGGCAATCATGTCTACGATCCTGGGTGTCATCAGCCTGGTGTCGCTTGGCATTGTAACGTATTTGTCCTACAGTCAGGGAGGCGTGATGCACGGAGGATACGGTGTCACCGGTGTACTGGCGACGATCTATTCCCTGATCGGGCTGATCCTGGGGATTCTGGCCCTTCGGGAAAAAGATATCTACCGTATTTTTCCCGTGCTGGGAACAATATTAAATGTTGCTGTCCTCGGAGGCGTCAGCTTTTTGCTGTATCTGGGGAGCCGCCTGTAAGGACGGATACCCCTGAAAACAGGATTATAGAATCCCGCATATGTAAGACCTCCGGCATTTGACCCCGACATCTTAGAATAGAAGGAGTAAACAAATCTATGGAAGAAAGAGAACTTTTACAGGAACGTCTGGAACTGGCGCTTCTCCGGATCCGGGAGATCCCCGGTGAAGATTTCCAGGGAGCGGAGTTACTACCCTGGAAAGAATATTTTACAGCGGTGGCGAAGTTTTTACTGCTGATCGAGGATACCAGACAGTTCCTGGAGCAGGGGAAACAGGACGCTGCCACACTGGAAGAATTACAGCAGCGCAATTATGCCCTGTATGAAGATATTTTACCGGAAAATTATAAGAACAGCTTTGCTGATCCTACAGTAGCTGTAAATCGTCTGGGAGAAGAATTTGGCGCACTGGCCTCCTTTCTTTATACGGAAATGCGGAGTCTGATCGGTTTTGCTTATGAGGGAAGACTGGATGAGCTGGTGATCCGTCTGGAACTGTTTTCTGAGGTATATGCAGCATTTGTATACGAAGAACAGGAGAATCACAGACTTCCGTCTTTTGCTTCCATTCGTGAGATCCTTTACTGGTTCGTCAGTGATTATGCGGATGTGGCAGCAGAAGCACGGGTGCGGGAACTGGTATGTCCGGAGGACAATTTTGCGGCAGATATTATCCGGACGGCAGATCTTACGGATCTGCGTTATCTCTATGCCTATGGAGAATACGTGGGGGAAAATGAGCTGGCAATGGCGAAATTTCTGAATTCCCTGCCGGAAGAGACCATCAATACCATGGCGGACACTTATACCGAAGGGTATCGAATTGGATTTGAAGTGACCGGCAAGGATCTGTCGAAAAAAGCTGCAGTGGATGTCCGTTATCAGGTGGGATTTGAGCGCATGATGCGGAGAGCCCTGGAGAATTTTGACAAAATGGGACTACAGCCTGTGATCTACCGTGCAGCATCCAGCATTTTGTATAATCCTTCCATCTACAAAAACGGCTTCTACAGTGTCAGCCCTAACAGACAGTATGAATTCGACCACAAGGATGACAAGGCTCTGTTCTTAGATAAAATGTATTGCAGCCGGAAGCTGGAGGTCATGCACACCGCTTTTGAAAAATATAAGGCGGAGGCCAGAGGCTATGCAGGCCCGGCTGTGGTAGAGACCTTCGGTGAGAAAGATTTTGCACCGGTGAACAAGCCGGAAAGCCTGAAAATGACAGACGGGCAGAGTGCTCTTATGGTGGAACACCGCACCCAGATGGGACAGCTGCAGAGACAGTATATTATCGAAGAAGAGCGAAGCTTTACGATCATTGCTTTCCCCATCCCCGAGGTGGGTGACTGCTTTGAGGAACTTTTCAGGGAGACTATCCGGATCAATACACTGGATTACAAGAAATATCAGCGGATCCAGCAGACCATCATCGATGCACTGGATCAGGCAGATCACTGTGAGGTAAAAGGCTGCAATGGCAACCACACAGCCCTTACGGTGAATCTATGGAAACTGAAAGATCCTGCGAAGGAAACAATCTTTGAAAACTGTGTGGCAGATGTGAACATTCCTGTGGGAGAAGTATTTACCTCTCCGGTACTGGAAGGCACAAACGGTGTACTGCATGTGACAAAAGTGTTCTTAAACGGACTGGAGTATAAGGATCTGGAGATCATCTTCGAAAACGGCAGGATTAAAAACTACAACTGTGCCAATTTTGCCACGGAGGAAGAGAATAAGGCATTCATTAAGGAAAATATCCTGTTCCGCCATAAGACACTGCCGTTGGGAGAATTTGCCATCGGCACCAACACTACGGCTTATCTGGCGGCAAAGCGTCTGGGTGTGGAAGCGAAGATGCCGATCCTGATCGCAGAGAAGATGGGCCCGCATTTCGCAGTGGGAGATACCTGCTATTCCCATGCGGAAGAGGTGAAAATGTACAATCCCGACGGCAGGGAGATCGTAGCCAGAGACAACGAGGTGGCTGCACTTCGTAACGTGAATCCTTCCAAGGCATATTTTAACTGCCATACGGACATTACCATTCCTTACGATGAACTGGCGGAGCTGACCGCAGTGAAGAAGGATGGCGGGCGGATCACCATTATCGAAAACGGCAGATTCGTCCTGCCCGGAACGGAAGAGCTGAATGAGCCGCTGCGGGAGTTGGATTAAAACGGTTCAGCTTGCATTTGCAGAAAGCAATTTTGCATGGCTCTGAATAGTTATCATAAGATTTCATAAAACCATTGCATCATCGACAAGATTTTAGTACACTTATAGATATATGGAAAATTCGGTGAAAACCGACACATGAGGAGGACATTATGGCAAATACAGAGAATTGCCCTAAGGTTGGCATTGTTATGGGTAGTGATTCCGATATGCCTGTGATGGCGAAAGCAGCAGACATTCTGGAGGAACTGGGCATCCCTTATGAGATGACCGTGATCAGCGCTCACAGAGAGCCGGATGTGTTTTTTGAGTATGCAAAAAGTGCGGAGGAAAAAGGCTTTAAGGTGATCATTGCCGGAGCCGGTATGGCAGCGCATCTGCCCGGCATGTGTGCCGCTATTTTCCCTATGCCTGTCATCGGGATCCCGATGCACACCACTTCCCTGGGAGGCAGAGATTCTCTGTATTCCATCGTTCAGATGCCCTCCGGCATCCCGGTTGCCACAGTAGCCATTAACGGCGGTGCCAATGCAGGACTTCTGGCAGCCAAGATCCTGGCAACCTCAGACGCAGGACTTCTCGGAAAATTAAAAGCATACAGCACTAAATTAAAAGAACAGGTAGAAGCCAAGGATGCAAAATTGCAGGAGATCGGTTATAAGGCATACCTGGAAGGTATGAAGAAATAAGATAATAGAGAATCCGGGACCTCTTAAGAGGCTGCCCACTAAATAAAACGAAAGAGCCCGTGCGGCGGAAATGAGGAGAAAATGGATTACAAGAAAGCTGGAGTAGACATCGAAGCAGGCTACAAGTCTGTAGAACTGATGAAGAAGTACGTGAAGGAGACCATGCGTCCCGAAGTAATGGGCGGCATCGGTGGTTTCTCCGGAGCATTTTCCTTAAGTGCCATCAAAGATATGGAGGATCCCGTGCTCCTGTCCGGAACCGATGGTGTAGGCACCAAGCTGAAGCTGGCATTTTTGATGGACAAGCATGATACCATTGGAATCGACTGTGTGGCCATGTGTGTAAATGATGTGGCATGTGCGGGTGGTGAACCTTTATTTTTCCTGGACTATATCGCATGCGGACGCAATATCCCCGAGAAGATCGCTACCATCGTAAAGGGTGTGGCAGAGGGCTGCAAGCAGTCTGACGCAGCACTGGTAGGCGGTGAGACCGCAGAGCATCCCGGACTGATGCCTGAAGATGAGTACGATCTGGCCGGATTTGCCGTAGGCGTGGTAGAGCGTAAGGATCTGATCACCGGTGAGAACATCAAGCCCGGTGATGTACTGGTGGGAATCGCTTCCTCCGGTGTACATTCCAACGGTTTCTCCCTGGTGAGAAAAGTATTCGATATGACCAAAGAGAGCCTGGATACCTATTATGATGAACTGGGCAAGACTCTGGGTGAAGCACTGCTTGCTCCCACCAGAATCTATGTGAAAGCTATGAAGTCTGTGAAGAATGCAGGCATTAAGGTAAAGGGCTGCAGTCATATCACCGGCGGCGGTTTCTATGAGAACATTCCCAGAATGCTTCCCGACGGTATCCGTGCGGTTGTGAAGAAGGACAGCTATGAGGTACCCGCTATTTTCCGTCTGATGCAGAAGAAGGGCAGCATCACGGATGAGATGATGTACAATACCTACAATATGGGTCTGGGTATGGTACTGGCGTTGGATCCTGCAGATGTGGACAAGACTCTTGAGGCACTGAAGGCAGCAGGAGAGACTGCTTATGTGGTAGGTACCTGTGAAGCCGGTGAAAAGGGTGTGACCATATGTTAAGAGTAGTCGTACTGGTATCCGGCGGCGGCACGAATTTACAGGCCATCATTGATGCTATTGCAGCAGGTAAGGTCACCAACGCTCAGATCGTAGGTGTCATCAGCAACAATAAGACGGTGAAGAGCCTGGAGAGAGCACGCAATGCAGGAATTCCTGCGGTTTGTGTGTCTCCGAAGGATTACGAGAGCAGAGAAGTATTTAATGATGCGCTGCTTGCAAAAGTGAAGGAATTTACTCCGGATCTGATCGTACTGGCAGGTTTCCTGGTGAAGATCCCGGAAGCAATGGTGCATGAATACAGTAATCGTATCATCAATATCCATCCGTCTCTGATTCCCTCCTTCTGTGGTGTGGGATATTATGGACTTCACGTGCATGAGAAGGCACTGGAGCGTGGTGTGAAGGTCACCGGAGCCACGGTGCATTTCGTCAATGAAGGCATGGATGAAGGACCCATCATTGCACAGAGAGCAGTGGCAGTGGAAGATGATGATACCCCGGAAATCTTACAGAAACGTGTCATGGAGCAGGCCGAGTGGCTGCTTCTGCCCCAGGCGGTGGATGACATTGCCAACGGACGGATCTGCGTGGTGGACGGTAAAGTAAAGCAAGTAACTATTCAGAGCCAATGGGCGAAGTAATCACCATGAGCAAATAACATACAAACATGTTATTCAGGAAAGCCTCGTAGAGGCGGTTTTGCGAATGGGGTGAATAGTTACGGAATAAGGAGAAACATAATATGGGTATGAAAGTATTGATCGTAGGCGGCGGTGGCAGAGAGCATGCCATTGCAGCCTGTGTTGCAAAGAGTCCTAAGGTAGATAAGATCTATTGTGCTCCGGGCAATGCCGGAATCGGCCAGATCGCAGAATGTGTTCCCATCGGAGCCATGGAATTTGACAAGATCGTTGCTTTTGCGAAGGAACAGGATATTGACCTGACTATCGTAGGTATGGATGATCCTCTGGTAGGCGGACTGGTAGATGCACTGGAGGCAGAGGGCCTGCGTGCTTTTGGACCCCGTAAAAATGCAGCGATCCTGGAGGGCAGCAAGGCTTTTTCCAAGGATCTCATGAAGAAATACAACATTCCCACTGCGGCTTATGAGAATTTTGATAACGCAGAGGATGCTATTAAGTACCTGAAGGAGCAGGCAGGCTTCCCCATCGTGCTGAAGGCGGACGGTCTGGCACTGGGTAAGGGCGTATTGATCTGCAATACGCTGGAGGAGGCTCTGGCAGGCGTGGACGAGATCATGCTGGACAAAAAGTTCGGCGCTGCCGGTAACCGTATGGTTATCGAAGAGTTTATGACAGGAAGAGAAGTCAGTGTACTTTCCTTTGTAGATGGCAAGACCATCCGGATCATGACCTCCGCACAGGACCACAAGAGAGCGAAGGATGGCGATCAGGGACTGAACACCGGCGGTATGGGAACCTTTTCTCCCAGCCCGTTCTATACCGAAGAAGTGGATGCATTCTGTAAGAAATATATCTATCAGGCCACGGTGGATGCCATGGCGGCGGAAGGCAGACCTTTCAAAGGTGTTATTTTCTTCGGATTGATGCTGACACCGAACGGCCCCAGGGTACTCGAGTACAATGCCAGATTCGGTGACCCGGAGGCACAGGTGGTATTGCCCCGCATGAAGAACGATATTATCGAGGTCATGGAGGCTTGTGTGGACGGTACACTGGATCAGATTGACCTGCAGTTTGAAGACAATGCAGCGGTCTGTGTGGTTCTGGCCAGTGACGGTTATCCGGTATCCTATGAGAAGGGTTATGTGATCAACGGGCTGGAAAAGTTTGATGGAAAAGACGGCTATTATTGTTTCCATGCAGGAACGAAGCTCACAGACAAGGGAATCGTGACAAACGGCGGCCGTGTCCTGGGAGTGACAGCCAAGGGAGCTACCCTGAAGGAGGCCCGTGCCAACGCTTATGCGGCAACGGAATGGATCTCTTTCGAGAATAAATACATGCGTCATGACATTGGCAAAGCGATTGATGAAGCGTAGACATGTCAGGATACAGAAGGAGTTGCAGATGAAAAAGACAGTACAGAGAACAAGTAAATTCAAGGCTTTCTGGGGAATGCTTGCAATGGTGCTTGTGCTGGGAGCAGGACTTTTTGCCGAGGATCTGGCATTTGTCAGCCATGCGGAAAGCGCAGCCAAGGTAACAGCATCCAGTGCCAAGATCCGTAAGAGCGCAGATTCTTCCAGCGAAGTCATCGGCAGTGCGGAAAAGGATAAGACCATTTCCATCAAGAGCCAGACCAAGGGAGCGGATGGCTATACCTGGTATGAGGTATATGTGGATGCAAATACGCTGGGATATATTCGTTCCGATCTGGTAAGCATTACCGACGGGTCTACACCGCCGTCTTCTTCAAATACAACTACTACAACGACGCCATCAACGCCTGCGGCTACGGCAACACCGGCACCGGCAGTGAATGAGACCCCTGTGGATGTCACAACGGTGGAGCCTGTGAGTGCTACCGTGACCGGTGGTCAGTCTGTACGTGTGCGCAGTAATGCATCCACCACGAGCCAGATCGTGACCACAGCGGAGAATGGAATGGCTCTGACCGTCACCGGACAGGCTGCCGGTACAGACGGTAACACTTGGTATCAGGTGAATTTTATCTCCAACAATGCTGAAGTCACCGGATTTATCCGTTCCGATTATGTGGCTTTGTCCGGAGAATTGCAGGCACCTTCTGCAGAGCAGCCTGCGGAGGAACAACCTGCGGAAGAGCAGCCCGCTGACGATACCCAGACCGCTTCCAAGGACTGGGATACCCAGTTGCAGGGAGATGCCTGGTATCTGCTGGATATGGTAGGACAGAAGCAGTATAAGATTGATGAGCTGTTCAGTTCCATTGATCAGATTACAGAGATCAATGCACAGTTTGAGACCAATCAGAAAAAGATCACCAGCCAGAAGGTCGTGATCATTATTCTCGTTATTCTCCTGGTGGCAGCGGCAGCGGTGGTTACTTTGCTGATCTTTAAGGTTAAGGACATGAACGATGCGGCTTATTTTTCGGATGTGGAAGAGGAGACTGATCGCAGAAGAAGAGTGGACAGACCTCAGACAGGAAGACCTCAGGGAAGCAGACCTGCACCTCAGGGCAACAGACCGAAGAGTACACAGAAAGTAATGCAGGAGGTAGGAGAAGAAAGAAGACCGGCGTCCAGACCTGCAGGACAGGGAGCAAGACCTGCCACCAAACCAGCAGGCAGACCGGTATCCCAGGGAGAGAGACCCGTGGGAGCACAGGGAAGAGCTGTAAAGCCTGCTGCACCGCAGGGCGGCAGACCGGTACCCCAGGGCGGAAGACCTGTATCTCAGGGAACAAGACCTGCAACGCAGGCAGGGAGACCCACACCCCAGGTGGACAGACCGGCAAAGCCCGCACAAAACGGGGGAGAACAGGATCCCGGCTGGAAATCCAAGAACTTTATGTCAGATGATGATGAGTTCGAATTTGAATTCCTGAATTGGGATAATGACGATGATCAATAAGGAAAACGGCATCCTGCGAGTGCGGGATGCCGTTTTTTCTTAAGAAATCATTAAATAAAAAAATGATAAACTTTCCCTGTCCGCGGTTGACAGCACCGCCCTCACTGTTATAATAGACGTATAACAATCAGTGACAGTGGGAAGGGAGTGGGTTTGATGATAATAGAGATAGATTTCAACAGTGATGAAGCGCTCTATATGCAATTGCGCAATCAGATCATCATGGGAATTGCCACGTCACAGTTTCATGAAGGAGATTCCTTGCCGAGTGTCCGGCAGCTGGCAGATACCATCGGGATCAATATGCATACAGTAAATAAGGCATATACTGTGTTGAAGCAGGAGGGCTATGTCAAGGTAGACAGACGAAAAGGAGCGGTGATCGCTCTGGATGTAGACCGTATGCGCGCAGTGGATGAATTGCGTAAGGAATTGCAGGTAATACTGGCAAAGAGCAGTTGTAAAAATATTTCCAGGCAGGAAGTACATGAATTGATTGATGAAATCTATGAAGAATATGGAGGACTGAATTGATGCAGTCACAGTTTACGGATAAAGCGCAGAATGCGCTTACCCTGGCGGGCAAATGCGCCAGAAGCCTGAAACAGGGTTATATCGGCACAGAACACATTCTGATCGGTCTGTTAAAAGAAGGAACCGGTGTAGCAGCCAAAGTATTGACAGATAACGGCGTGGAGACGGAAGCAGTCATGGAGATGATCCGGGATCTGATCGCTTTTGAAAACGGCGTTGCAGTGAAGGACAGAGAAGGATACTCACCCAGAGCTGCCCGGATTCTGGAAGAGGCCCACAGACAGGCAGCCCGTTTCGGACAGAAACAGACCGGTACGGAGCATTTACTGCTGGCACTGATCAAAGAGGGAGAAAATGTGGCAGTACGCCTCTTGAATACTCTGGGGGTCAATATACAGAAGATTTATGTAGATACCCTGATCGCCATTGGGCAGGATGGCAGCCTGTATAAAGAAGATCTGGGGAAAAAAGGAGAACGCAAGGCAAAACAGTCTACCTTGGAGCAGTACAGCAGAGATCTGACTGCACTTGCCCGAGAGGGCAGACTGGATCCGGTTGTGGGCAGAGAAGAAGAGATCCGTAGAGTGGTGCAGATCTTAAGCCGCCGCACCAAGAATAACCCCTGTCTCGTAGGAGAACCCGGTGTGGGTAAGACGGCAGTCGTGGAAGGCCTTGCAGCCCGGATCGTGGCCGGAGACGTTCCTTTTACGGTGCAGAATAAGAGAGTATTGACACTGGATTTGTCCGGAATGGTAGCAGGCAGTAAGTACCGCGGTGAATTTGAGGAACGTATCAAAAAGGTATTGAAGGAAGTAACGGACGACGGGAACATTATTTTGTTCCTGGATGAACTGCATACGATCATCGGTGCCGGCGGTGCAGAAGGAGCCATTGATGCATCCAATATCATGAAGCCTTCCCTGGCCCGGGGTGAGATTCAGCTGATCGGTGCCACTACCATTGCAGAATACCGCAAATATATAGAGAAGGATGAGGCACTGGAACGCAGATTCCAACCGGTTACCGTAGAAGAACCTACAGAGGAGGAGACAGTCCGTATCCTTGAAGGCATCAAGGGAAAATACGAGGAACATCATCATGTGAAGATTACACCGGAAGCTATTCAGGCAGCGGTGAGATTATCCAGCCGCTATATCAATGACAGAAATCTTCCGGATAAAGCCATTGACCTTATGGACGAGGCTGCCGCCAGTGCCAGGCTGCATGCACTGGATGTGCCGGATAAGGCGAAAGAACTGTCCGACCGTATTCACGAGATGGATCAGGAGATGGAAAGAGCCATCCGCATGGAAGCTTTTGACCAGATGGCTGAGATCAAGAAGCAGCAGGATGCCTTGGTAAAAAAATATGACCGCCTGATGAAAAAGCGGGAAAAACAGGAAGAAGGAAATACCCTGAGTATCGGGGAAAATGAGATCGCCGAGGTAGTAGCCCGATGGACCAGGATCCCGGTACAGAAACTGGCGGAAAAGGAGAGCGAGCGGCTGTTAAAACTGGAGAAGACACTGCATAAGCGTGTCATCGGTCAGGAGGAAGCTGTGACTGCGGTGGCCAAAGCAATGCGCAGAGGCCGTGTGGGCCTGAAGGATCCCAACCGTCCGATTGGTTCCTTCCTGTTCCTGGGGCCTACCGGTGTAGGTAAGACGGAACTGTCCAAGGCACTGGCTGAGGCTATGTTTGGCTCCGAGGATGCCATGATCCGTGTAGATATGTCGGAGTACATGGAAGGGCATTCGGTCTCCAAGATGATCGGATCACCGCCCGGATACGTGGGCTTCGAGGAAGGCGGACAGTTAAGCGAGAAGGTCCGCCGCAACCCGTATTCTGTTGTTCTGTTTGACGAGATCGAGAAAGCCCATCCGGATGTGTTTAACGTACTGTTACAGGTACTGGATGATGGACATATCACGGATTCCAAGGGACGTAAGGTCAGCTTCAAGAACACAGTATTGATCATGACTTCCAATGCGGGCGCACAGCGAATTGTGGATCCCAAGAATCTGGGCTTTGCCACGGAGAAGAGCGAGACAAAGGATTATGAAAAAATGAAGTCCAATGTCATGGAAGAGGTAAAACATAGTTTCAAGCCGGAATTTATCAATCGTATTGATGATATTATTGTGTTCCATCAGCTGAACAATGAGAACATGAAGGAGATCGTGAATCTGCTGGCTGCCAATCTGTACAAGAGATGTGAAAATCAGCTGGGAATCCATCTGACCATCACCGGAGCGTTGAAGGAACATCTGGTGTCAAAATATGCAGACTACAAGATGGGCGCAAGACCCTTAAAGCGTGCGATCCAGTCCGTGGTAGAGGATGCTCTGGCAGAAGAGATCCTGCAGAAAAAGGTAGTGCCGGGAGATAAGGTATCTGCCGGATTCAAGGATGGAAAAGTTGTATTTACGGTAAGGAATTAATCATTTGTAACTATTCAGTCACTCAATTCGCAAAATCACTTTTGCAGCGCTTTCCTTTTGCTCATTGAGGTTACTTCGTCCTATAAATTATGTCAAATGTTCTTACGAATGCAAGCATTCGACGTACATATGACATAATTTACATGACTCTGAATAGTTACAAAATAAATAAAACTTTTTGTAGAAAAACAGGGTGAGATATATTATACTGTAACTATTCAAACCCCATTCGCAAAGGACGAAAGAAAAAGCAGTATTGCGGATGCAGTTACTTTCAGGAGGACAGACAGATGGCAGTAGTGGAAGAAATACTTCGCAGTGAAGCAGACGGATCTATCAGCTTTGGTAATCACAAGCTGGCCAAGAAGGCAAAAGTGGAAGATTATGAGCATGCAGGAGATCTGCTGAAGGTTAAGACCTACAATGAGATGACAAAGCTGGAAAAGAACGGCATGTTTTTATATGAATCTGTTCCCGGAACCAGTGTGCTGGAGTTCAAGGAAGCTGACAACAGCGTGGAGTTCATCGTAGAAGGTGACGAGGATTCTCAGATCACTGTAGGACTGAAGGATGATACCGAGTACGAAGTATTTATCGACGGTAAGAACGTAGGAACCATGAAGACCGGACTTGGCGGTAAGCTGAGCCTGAGTGTAGAACTGGAAGCAGCAGGTGAAGTACCTGTTAAGATCGTAGAGGCGTAAGGACGCACTGCAAAGGAGTCCAGGCACGGAGGAGATTGTAGTACTTCGTGTCGGGGCTCTTTTTTAAATATTCAGAGCCTTCCGGAGGCGGTTTTGAGGAGGAGCCTGGAATAGCTATTACGATTATTGAGGAGAGACCATGGCAAAAGGAAAGACAGCCACCGTATTTTTCTGTCAGAACTGTGGCTATGAATCCACGAAATGGCTGGGACAATGCCCCGGCTGTAGAGAATGGAATACTTTCGTGGAAGAGACGATAGATAAAGCGGAATTGAAAAATACCGGAAACGGCACAAAGAGAGACCGGAGAGAGGCTTCAGAACCCTGCATACTTTCCGAAATCATGATCCGTGAGGAAAACAAGACCCTTACCGGTATCAAAGAACTGGACAGGGTGCTGGGCGGAGGAATCGTACAGGGATCCCTGACGCTGGTAGGCGGAGACCCCGGCATCGGTAAGTCCACACTGCTTTTGCAGGTATGTCATAATCTGTCGGCAGCGGGACATAAAGTATTGTATATCTCGGGAGAGGAATCCAAGGTACAGATCAAAATGCGGGCGGACCGGTTGGGAAGCTTTTCGGAGCATATGCTGTTACTGTGCGAGACGAATCTGGATATTATCAGTGAAGTGATCCGCAAGAGCAAACCGGAGGTCGTGATCATCGACTCCATCCAGACCATGTACAATGAAAATGTGTCGGCGGCACCGGGAAGTGTATCCCAGGTAAGAGAATCCACCGGCATTTTGCTGCAACTGGCAAAGGGACTGGGAATCTCAATCTTCATCGTAGGCCATGTGACCAAGGAAGGTACGGTGGCAGGCCCCAGAGTGTTGGAACATATGGTGGATACAGTGCTTTACTTTGAAGGGGACAGGCATGCGTCCTACCGTATCCTGCGGGGAGTGAAGAACCGTTTCGGATCTACCAATGAGATCGGTGTCTTCGAGATGCGGGAAACGGGACTGGCTGAGGTCAAGAATCCTTCGGAATATATGCTGAACGGACGGCCGGAGAATGCCAGCGGCTCTGTGGTGGCATGTACCATGGAGGGAACCAGACCGCTTCTGATCGAGCTGCAGGCACTGGTGTGCCACAGTAATTTCGGCATCCCCAGAAGACAGACCACCGGTACGGATTTCAACCGTGTAAATCTGCTGATGGCAGTATTGGAGAAACGATCCGGGGTACAGCTGTCCTCCTGCGATGCCTATGTGAATATCACCGGTGGCATCAAAATCCAGGAACCGGCCATTGATCTGGGTATTGTGCTGGCGCTTCTATCCAGTTTCCGGAATAAGGCCTTAAGTCCTAAGCTGGTGGCTTTCGGAGAAGTGGGACTGAGCGGAGAGGTTCGTGCCGTCAGTATGGCAAAACAGCGTGTGGCAGAGGCGGAGAAGCTGGGTTTCGAAGAATGTGTAGTGCCATACGTGTCACTGGAAGAGTGCAAAAAAGGAAGCAAGATCCGTGTTATTGGCGTCAGCTCCGTGCAGGATGCCATGGACAAAGTGTTTGTCTGATGAAGTGAGTGCCAATAAGACCATATCAGGTCGGAATATATGAGGAGGACAAAGATATGCCCGTGAGAATAGGAATTGATATCGGCAGCAGTACAACCAAAATTGTAGCTTTTGAAGGAGAGCATATGCTTCCGCCCATGGCGGTGAAAGCAGACAGCCAGGTGGCATCTCTCTACGGCGCTTTTGGAAGATACCTGTATGAGAATAATCTGCAGCTTTCGGATGTGGAAGGTGTCTATATCACCGGCGTGGGAAGCAAATATGTGGAGAAAGCGGTATATGATCGTCCTACCTATAAGGTAGATGAATTCATTGCCACAGGAACCGGTGGATATTATCTCACTGATAAAAAAGAAGTCATCGTCATCAGCATGGGTACCGGAAGCTTTTTTGTCAAAGTGACGGAACATGAGATGAAGCATTTAGGCGGTGTCGGCTTAGGTGGCGGCACCATCTGCGGATTGTCATCCATCATCCTGAACACCGGGGACATCCATGAGATCGTACCACTGTCCCGCAAAGGTGACGTGACAAAGATTGACCTGCGTATCGGGGATCTGGCCAAGGAAAAACTCCCAGGACTGAATCTGGACGTGACTGCATCCAATTTCGGTAAAGCCGATGCCCAGTCCAAGCCTGAGGACATTGCGGCAGGTATCGTACATATGGTGATCGAGAACATCTGCCAGGCAGGCATCCTCGCATCTGCCAGCACAGGCATCAAGGATTACATCCTCATCGGCGGCCTGACCAAATTCTTCGAATGCCGCCAGATCATTGAGGACTTCAAGAGCCTGTGGGATGTGAAGATCAGCATACCGGAGTACTCTGACTATGCTACTGCAATCGGGGCTGTGATCGCACCGGATGCGGAGAAAGAGGAGATTTGATGAGAAAAAAGAGGGATTGATTTCTCAACCCCTCTTAGTGTATAATCTACTTAGAAAGGTGGTCGGAGGTGAAAATTCCGATTTGCCCTCAGTTAAATAAAACTAGTAAAAAGAAATGAGCATTCTAACTTTGGACGGTGGGATGCTTATTTCTTTTTGTTATTATCGTCACCATGTCTGTCAATGTAAGATAAAGCTGCAAAGACAACTAACAACAGAGTAAGTACTTCCATCGTATTCATGGGCATCACCCTCCTTATGTAAGACTAGAGGGCACTAACAATCGGAAAATCGCATCCGCTTTCTGTTCGATTACACAAATACAGTATAACACAAACCGAACGTATGTTCAATGTCATGATGAAAAATATTCCTGTTAATTCACATTAAAATAACACCCAATTATGGCGTGATTCTTCAGATCGCACCATGGTGAGGTAAAAAGTGTTACCAAAAGTTAGGAAGTGTTACCAAAACAGAAAATAAAAAAAGCCGATAAAATCGACTTTTTAAAGCAGGGGAAGAGGGGATCGAACCGTCACCTATGGTTGGAAACCCAGTAAAATAAGGAGGTTTGAGCACGTCATCCAAAGTGTAAACAAAAGTGTGAACAAACTATGTGAACGAGCTTTTTAACAGGTATATTACCGTCAGTAATGTAATTGTTAAGGAGCTTGTTTTATTTATGCCCGAATATATGAGAAAGGAGTGTATTTGACCAATGGAGAGCGTATAAAAATTAAATGATAAGATATAGGATAATACAATAAAAACCGCTATATGAGGCTCACAGAGCGTCAGAGAGGCATTTATATAAAACTGAATATGATAGAATCGGCAGATATACACCGAGGATAAATAAATGTATGGATATTTCTTAGCGGACGAGAAGTAAAAGAAAGTCTGCATCGGATCAAGGATGGACACCTGCTACCTCATCTGAACATCCGGTTGATCAAAAGGAGGACTATGTTAAATGATAATAAAGAAACAAAAATATGTAAGAAATGCGGGAGGGAACTTCCACTAGATAGATACCAACTTTATAAAAGTACTGGTTATAGAAGAATTATTTGTAAGGACTGTTGGAACAAAGATATGCGAGAAAACAGATTGCAAAAGCGGATTACAACCGGATTAGAACAATATAGTAAAGAAAAATCTATGAAAATACAAAGACGTTTTAAGAAGCCATATTTATTTCAAAAGCTGGATAAGACGGAATCCGGTATCAAGAATATTGCAAGGGATGAAGTATTTGTACGTTTACTGGATTATAAATCTGCATGGGTATCAAATTATGGTAGAGTAATTCAGAAATTAGAAGATGGAACATATCAGCTTGCAAAAGGTGTATATACAAGAGCCACGAAGGAATTGACCTATACACTTGACAGGAATGTTTATTTCAAGTCTAAGAAAAGATGGGGATATAGAAAAGAAAAGGTGACTGCCAGTGACCTTGTAATTCAGATGTTCGTTGTCAATTATGACATGAAAAATAATACTGCGGTTTGGCATAAAAACAATGACATAAAGGATAATTATTATAAGCACCTATTCCCAGTTACGGATAAACAGTACAATGAGATTTTGAGAATACATGAACAGGACGGAGCAATCACAGATAAGCAAATTATAGAGATTGTCAATGCTGTGGAGTTTAAACCGGATAATTGGAAACCATGGCACAATAGAAGGACTTATGAGGGTGTCGGCTATTTGGGTGTAGACACTTCAACTATTGATTACGAATCTGATTCGCTTATCAAATGGAAAAATATGATTCAGCGTTGCTATAGCGATAAAGTGCATATATTAAAGCCTTATTACATGAACAAGGATGTATGTATTGAATGGCAGAACTATGGGAATTTCAAGATATGGTATGATGCACATTATATTCCTGGAACGAAAGTTGATTTAGACAAAGATCTGCTTTGTAAGAAAAGCAATATGTACAGTCCAGAAACTTGTGTGTTGATGTCACATTTCTTGAATACAGTATTTGAAGATAGGGGAATTGAAAGCAATATAAAACAGAATGATAATGGTACATATTCAGTATCAATGAGTATTCTTAGTAAATGTATTGATTTGGGATCATTCGATTCAGAGGATAAAGCGCAGGAGGGATACATAGAAGGTAAGATCGCCTATATTCGTGAACTTGCGGATAAGAGTAAGAATAAAGTATCTGATTGTGTATATGAAGCAATGATGAACTGGAAGATTGAAATTACAGACTAATATAGGGCATATAGGGGTAGAAAATATCTGATATGCCCTTTTTTTACGTTATCGTACACCTTATCGGAGCGGTCTTTTTCGAAACAGTGAAAAGTTCAATTTTTGCCTAAAATACAGTGCTTTTTGACATTTTCAAGGTGAACTGGAAATCTCGATAAAAGCGAAAAAATACCAATATTTGAAAATAAAAGTGACATCGAGGAAATGCTTGATTTTCCTAGGGAAAATGAGGTTTTATGTCAAAAAATCGGAAAATGAAAAAATAGGCTGAAACGCCTGTAAAATAAGGAAAAATTGAATTTTTTCTGTGAAAACCTATTATCGCAAATAATAGGTTGATTCTATATAATAACACATGATATTTAATTATAGAGATCTAAAAGGTGTAATAAGTATACACTTTTTGGATGTGAAAAGGGTATCTTCTTTATAGCCACCCTTATATACGGTAGTTTAATCACTAGACTTATAACGAATCGTTACCTGGTTGTGTCAGCTTGTAACAACCTTACATAGATAAACTGTTCCACAAACAGATAAAGCTGGTTCTAAATGCTTGCGAGGATTTTAGACCATCATGGACTAATAAGACATCCTTACTTTCTCAACTTATCTACTAACTGTGAAATCAATCCCACATCTTCATCATCAAGACCAGTAACATCAATATTCCGCTTATCTGCAATTCCCAAAAGATAATCAGTAGACACATGGAACATTCGTGCCAGCTTTATGAGCGTGTCATAAGTAGGATACCTGCTGCCGGATTCATAAGATGATACAGCACTGATGGCTAAACCGATTCGATCAGCTACTTGTTTCTGCGTTAAATTCTTTTCGATTCTGAGAGAGCGTAATTTTTCACCCATGTTCACCATCTGTATCACCTACCTTCACTAATAGTGTATCAATTAGTATTTCTATATAGGTGAAATGAATTACACATATATAGAAAATAATGGTTGTAAACACGATGATACAGAAGTATAATTTTGACAAGAAACAATAAATTTTTTTGTGTTGGGAGGAAAACGTATGGCTATGATAAAATGTCCAGGCTGTGGGCAAGAGGTAAGTGAGAAAGCAAAAAAATGTCCTAATTGTGGACATCGTTTTGCGAAGAAAATACCAAAAAAGATAATTGTAATTTTAGCGGTAATTGCAATTTGTATTTTGACTATTGTTAGTATTGTGGCGGTAGTAAAACAAAATGAAAAGAAAAAGCAAGAAGAAATTCAAGCACAAATACAAACCTGTTTAGATAATATCCAACAATATTATGCTTCTGGAGAATTTGCTAAGATATTTGATGAACTTAATGAGTTAGATCGTTTAGGATATGATACAAAAAAACAACGAGAAATAGCAGAATACGATCAAAAAGTATATTATACTGCAAAAAAATTTTACGACACATTAAAAAGTGTTGATAACAAATTACATAATGGATCATTTGCAAGTTTGAGAAATCTGATGGATGAATTGAAAACACCAATGTCAGAAATGGATGCAGTGGAAATAAATAAAGATTCTAAATTAGGATGCTATATACAAAGTGTGATAAACGATACGATGTATGATGGCCTAAGAGATACTTATGTTAATGGACATACGTATGATGACGTATTAGATGGTTGGCTTACACAGGATGTTTATAAAACAGCAATAGAAATATATACGGAAACACTTGTAAGGCATAATTTTCCATACGGAGGTTAAAGAGATGGCATTGATAAATTGTCCAGAGTGCGGTAAAGAAATTTCTGATCAAGTAAGGAATTGTCCTAACTGTGGTTACCCATTAAAAAAGAACATATCTTTACCTAAAATAAAAAAGAGATTTATTGTCATTCCTATAATTTTAATAATTGCAGTTGTAACTGGTGTTATAGTTTGGAAAAATGTATTCAATACACCGTTAAATAGAGCAATATCTGCATATAAAAATGATCGTTATGAAAATTATAAGGAAGTCAAGTCCGATATGAATGAAAATGATCGTTTAGAATTTGGCAAATATTTAGGCCAGCAACTTGATGAGATATTAAATGATTACCTTAACGGAAAAATTGATTATGATTCGGCTAATAAGATTATTATCAAAGTTAAAAAGTATGGTGATACAATAGCTATTGATAATTACAATGAGGTCGTTAATAAAATTAAGAATCTTAATACGTCCCAGCAAGCATATAAGGCAGCACAAGAATTTGAAAGGTCAGGTGATTCGCTAAAAGCATACGAAAATTATAGTAAAGTAATTTCTTCAGATACTAATTACGACGATGCACAGAAAAAGATGGCTTCTCTATTGAAAGACGTTGTAGAGTTATTAAAAAGTAGTGCATCCAGTGCAGCTAGTCATGAAGCGTATGAACAGGCTATTGAAGATATTAAAGAAGCACAAGAGTATTCACCTAATGATTCCGAACTATCCAATTTATTGAAACAATATACAGATAAGCAGACTGAAAAGGAACGCAAAGAACAGGAGGAATTAGAGAGAAAAGAGCGGGAAGAACGAGAGAAATTATTGCTATATAATAATAAAACCATAAGTGGAAACGGCATTGAAGCAACATTTGAAGGAGCAGCTTTGACTAGAGATGTTAAGCCTAATAATACAAATGGCGCATATTTCTATTATTCACCCAATGATGATTCAGAGATATATTTGGATTTGAGATTTCGAGTGAAAAATACTGGTAACGTTTCAAAAAGTTTAGATAGGATAGTATCTAGTTTGAAAGTAACGTACAATTATAATTATGAGTATACCTCATACAATTTATTTTATTCTGATTCAGATGATATTGATATGGTTTACTCATGGGATTCTCTTGAACCGTTAGATTCTACGACATTACATATTGCGATTCCGCTAGCAATGGAAGTAAAAAATGATAGAAAGAGTTTAGTAGCAGAATTTACATTTGCTGGTGAAAAACAGATTTTGGAGTATAAATAACTATAGCGGATTAATTCCAGTAAAAACTGGATATCGGAGAAGCCGATTTTTGACACACTATGTAGAACAACCAACTATAGGGTATTACAGAAATACGTTTCTAAAATCAAGTTTTTACTACCCCGGCATCATACGACAGCAGAAAAGGCTAGAGGTTTGCGCCCCTAGCCTTATTTTTTTACTCCGTTTCTCCAAGGATATATTTTACGGCTTTTTCAGCTTTACTGGATGCCGATATAATGAAATGGTTGTCATTTTTCAGAACTTGCAACCAGTTTTGTATATATGCGGTTGAGTTCTTGAAAGTTCCGGTTGTTTCAATTCCTAAGAGGTTCATTATCATTGCAGAACCACACTCCGCAGTCAATTCTTCCTTGCTGTAGTTTTCACTTCCGAAATGTGCTTTTGCTGTGGTGTCTAGTCTATCCAGTCTTGTTTTGTGTCCTGTGGAATGTATCAGTTCATGAAACAAAGTACTATAAAATTCTTCTATATGTTCGTACTGTTCTTTGCAAGGTACTTGCACATAATCAAATGAGGGACTATAAAAAGCCTTGTTTGTAACGACTTCTTCAATTCTTAAATGTTCCCTTGTCTTGTAGTCTTCCTTGACCTTTTCCGCTTGTTCCAGTGGTTCTATTTCTTTATTGAGCTGTGGAATCTCTTTCGGTTGTACTCCGTCAACTTGCGAGATATGAAACACGTTGTAATATCTTAATATAGGTATCTGCTTAATTACTTTCGTGTCGTCTTCCTTTTCTTCCTCTACTGGCTGTATATTCCAATAGACCACTATTTCAGCTTTCGCACCTTTGCGAACATGACCGCCTAAATCTGTTGTCCATTGCTTGAAACTGGCATACTCTCCATCATGCTGTAAAAGCATCTGATTCATTAAGGAATAAGGCTTATTAGTAATTCTGTTATATGCTCCGGAGCGGATCCCGTGCCAAGGTTTCTGCCAAGGAATGATTCCCTGTTTTAATTGTTCAATAATTCTTTCTGTTACCATATCATATACGTTTACGCTCATGTTTTTTTCCTCCGTTTAGTTGAACTGATATTCTGTATCTTCATCAATATAAAGATTGATACTGTCTTTCATGGTCTTTGCTATACAGTAATCTTTGTGTACTTCTGTAATAATGGCTTTCATTGTTACAGTGCCGTCAAAGTCTTCTGTATTCCATGTTACTGTCTGTCCTGCTTTAAATTGTTTTTTCATTTCCTTTTACCTTTCTTTTCAATGGGTCTTGATTTATTTGTTAATCTCATTATAATATGTACCCATATAATAGTCAACATATATGTACCCATAAAAATATACAAAAATATGGGTATATATTTGTGAAAATCGCATATTGAATATGTACCCATACCATGATAATATGGGTACATACAAAAGAACAGCAACCGAGCAAGCCGAAAGCACTCGAAACCTTAAGCCATATACCTGTGAGTGAGCCACCACGAGCAATACCAATAGACAGGAAGATACTTAAGGGGTTGCTGAACAATCAATATGAATATGGAGGAAAAATATATGTGCAAATCTATGACAGACTTTGAAACACTGGTGCAGACCATCCAAGCGCAGAAAGAGGAGAGAGACAACCTCAACAAACAGATCAAGGAGAAAGAGGACGAGCTGAAAGCCTATATGAAGAAGAGGCAGAAGCAGGAGCTTGTATCCAAGTCCACCGGTGTAACAGTCTCCTACAAGGAAGTAGAGACACCGAAGTTTAACAAGGATCTGTTTATTGAAAGCAACGGCGAAGATGCTTATAAAAAGTACCTTGTTACATCAATAGCAATGCGATTGAACTTCTTGAAACCGAAGAAAGCATAAGCCAATAGGGGGGGAGCAGGTCTCCCCCAGTCATACCATTGAAAGAGAGGAAAGCCAACATGAAAAAACAGACATTCAATTTTGCAGTAGTTACCAAGAACGGCATAGTTCAGAGCACTGGAAGAAGTGGCATATTACAGCCAAAACCCAACTTTAAAGGCGGTTCTATCCAGTGGTATGAGGATAAGAAAAAGTCTGAAAAGTAGCCATATAACAAGACAAGCATTTCACTGAAAGAATGAGGTAGTTACGATGGAAGAAAGAACATGGAGAAGAGGACAAAAAGCGGATTATACAGATCGTCCGTTAACAGAGGAAGAAAAGCGGTTCGCAGAGGAACACCATGATTATATATATCAGTTTATGAGAAGCTACAGACTTGCAGTCTCTGAATGGTATGACATTTTAATAATTCCGTATCTTAATGCGGTTAAGAAATACTGCAGTAGACCAGAACTTCAGATATATCCTTTCCCTGTCGTGGCAAAAAATGTTCTTTCCTGTGCATATCATCATTACTGGAGATCCTACAATGCACAGAAGAATATGCCTGATGGCGGTTTTGTCTCTCTTGATTACATGATGGAAGGTGACAACCCATTCTCTGAAAGTAGAATAGAAAACTGGTGGATAGATAAGAAATCAAGTGTTGAAAAACAGGTGATTTTGGAAGAAATGTTTAGAGAATTTTATGAGCAATGCACATACTGCGATTCTGATTCATGGGGCGATTCTCATGTAAATGAATATTTGAAATGTGAACTGGATTTGCTGATAGAAGGATATACAAGATTCCAGGTAAACAAAAGAACTGAAAAAGTATTTCCACACGGATTTACAATAAAAGATTTAGATGACGACGTAAAGGAATTTCGGAAGATTTTTAGAAAAGTATTCGGCATCTAAAGGAAATAGGGAGATTGTCAGAAACGGCAGTCTCCCAACCAAAGGAGAGGAACAGCATGAAAAACTATTACAACGTCACATATAAAGTTTCGGAAAATACATGGTCTGCCAACATAGCACACGCAGAATCAGAGAAAGTAGTGCAGGAATATTACAAAAGAAAAAGCACAACTATTTGCATTTCTTTAGCCAGCAAGGGAGATGTTGAAGTAGCAAAGAAAAAGGGAATGCCTATTGTAGAGGTTGGAGTTACAGAAATATGAAACTAACCAAACTAACGGAAAAAGAACGCAAATATGCGGAAGAGAACCATAATCTGATTTATAGCTTCCTGCATAGGCACGGATACAGCATAGAGGACTATTATAATATTGCGGTTTTTGGTTATCTGAAGGCTGTGCAGATATACCACCGAAAGGAAAATGTAAAAGCAAACTACAACTTTCCTTTTATTGCATGGCAGTATATGAGAGCAGAGATCAGCAACCACATAAAAACGGAAAATGTCAAAAAGAGAAAACCGGATGCTGCAGTGATTAGCCTGGATACAGAGCAAGAGAAAACAGAAAGTAAGTATGATTCTGTGACAGGAACGGAATCGGCGGAGAATACTGTAATTGAAACGGAAATGTATCAATATATGTTGCACTCCCTGACAGAGAAACAGCGTGAAATTGTAAAGGCAAAATTGAGCGGATACAGCAATCAGGAGACCCTCATATTGCTGAATATACCATCATCATCATTTTACAAAGAGATGCAGAAAATTAAGGCAACGATAGGGAAAATCATAGGGTAAAGGAGAGCAGGAACATGAAAGCAATTTTAATAGATGTAAGAGAAGACAAGGTAAAGTTGGTGGATCCCAAAGGACTGAAGGATTATTACAGACTAATCGGATGTCATACGGTAGATATTGTGTGCCGTAGAATCAACGGAAAATATTTCAATATCATTTGTGATGATGAAGGCCTTTTAGCGGAAAATCCAAAGATTGCAGCTATTGATAAAAACAGAGATCCCATGTTGGTAGGTAACTTGATTATTGCAGGAGATGTGGACGATGATGGAGGATTGTTAGGTTTGAATGAAGAGGATGTGAAGCTGATAAATGCAAATATTACAACCATTAGAACAATGAGATATCCCAAGGGATACAAGGTACTGGCAAACGTAGAATATTAAAAGAAACGTAAGGGACGGCGGAGGAAAAGAGGTAAGCAATGGCAATCGTAATCACGAATGGAACATACTATCTTAGCTACCACAACGGAAAAATCAGAAAAACGCTTAATGTAGAAGAAGCTACCCAGTATTATCATGTAAATAAGGCAATGAGTAATATTTTGAAAAGACCTACAAAATGCAAGGGATATTATTTATTTGACACCGATGATAAAGTAGGACGAAAGCAGATCAGAAAGCATTATTCGCAGGATGTACGCAAAATGCTGTATAACCAGGCAGAGGGAAAATGTGCTCTTTGCGGAAAAAAGCTGGCATTCTCCGAAATGACACTGGATCACATAATTCCACTAATGCAGAATGGAAAGGATGAAGTGGAGAACTTGCAAGTGTGCTGTTACCAGTGTAACCAACTAAAGGGATCTATTCTTCCTGCGGATCTGATGCAGAAGGTAACGGAAATTTTTATGTTTCAGATGGAAAAGAAATATAGTAAGCGGATATGGTGGAAAATGCTACATAAAATACTGATTACACTGGCATAAGATGAAGTGGAAATAAAAAATTTTTGTGTTATACTATATATTGTTGATAGAGTATGTTCTTAAGAATATAATCTTAACATATATAGAGAAAGCGAGGACATAATGTTGGCGGCGGCTACTGATAAACAGAAGGACAGCTTAAAAAAATACATGGAAAAAATCAAAGATATTAAACTGAGAGTACCAGAGGAATATCTTGAACCGATAAAGCAACACGCAAAATCAAAGGGAATGAGTGTTAATCAGCTTATCATATCTTTGCTTGAAAAGGATATGGGAATAAGCATTATGTCTATAAGAGAGCAGAACAAGGAAAACAAAGAATCAGACACAGAAGAATAAAGAAAAGAGGGATTGATTTCTCAACCCCTCCTGTTGTATAATCTACTTAGAAAGGTAGTCGGAAGTGAAATTTCCGATTTGCCCTCAGTTTTGAAAAACTAATAAGAGATAAGCATCCTAGACTTTGGGCGGTTAGGGATGCTTATTTCTTTTTGTTATTATCGTCACCATGCTTGTCAATGTATGATAAAGCTGCAAAGACAACTAACAACAGAGTAAGTACTTCCATCGTGTTCATGGGCATCACCCTCCTTTGTAAGACTAGAGGGCATCTAACAATCGGAAAATCGCATCCGCTTTCTTTTCAATTATACAATAATAGTATAACACAATCAGAACATATGTTCAATAATTATCTAATGCAATTTTCAAACACTAAATTTTTGCTGTATAGGGTAAAGTTTTTGTCAGTTGAATAAAAGAAAAAAAGAGAGTACCAACATCTCTGTTATAATGGATTTGACGAGAATCTAAAATACAGACGATGGAGGCACTCTCATGAAAAACATTATAGCATATTCAATGGAAAAGCTGTACAAAGATTTGGAAGAAGCAGATGAACTTTTTCTCTCATCCGGGATGAAGGACATGGAATTGTACGAGAAGCAGCTTGCGGAGGCTGCAAGAAAGGCTGCAGCAGAGCACATGGCAGCCCTTTACAGCGACATGGATCGTATGCTGTGTGAGGATATTTCCAGAGCTGAAAAATATATCATCCAGAGGCATGATGAACGCCAGCTGCTGACTACAGTGGGACCGGTTTGCTTTACCCACACGCTGTTCCGAAGCCGTAAGGATGGAACCTGCCATTATCTTCTGGATGAATGGATGGAACTGGATGCCCATGAAAGACTGAGCAGCCGTGCGGAAGCTGAGGTGCTGGCCGAAGCGGTAAAGACCAGCTATGCCAGTGCTGCCAGGGTATTGGGAGAAGATTCGTTGATCAGCAAGACTGCCGTCATGGATAAGGTACACGGAATCCAGACAGAACTGCCCTTCCCGAAGCCGGAGAAGAAAAAGTGTGTGGAATACCTTTATGTTGAGGCAGACGAGGATCACATTCACAAGCAGGAGGTAACCGGAACGGAAGGGATATCCGTGAGCCTTAACAGAGGCTATATGACCAGACTGCTGCATCACCAGCATGACAATGACCGTGTATATATCGAAAAGATGCAGGCAACGATAGCAAGCATAGATATCGGAAAAAGCTTGCAATCAGAGAAAGAATCAGAGGAATTTGACAAAGAGAAGCTGGAGAAGTAGACTAAGGAAAACTGGTCTGAGTAATTCTACCGTAGGGAATCTTCTGCGACTCTCCAACTGACAGTAAGTTTACTCTATCTTTTTGCTGCTTCATACTTGATTTGATTAAGCAAATATGATACGCTAGTCATGTAATATTTTTTTGAACCTTGACAACTGAATAAATATTTTAGAATGGAGGCTCTTTTATGAAAAACTCAGTAAAGCGGATCCTTTTGTTACTGTCAAAGAAGTTATATGCTGTATATATTTTTTTGAAAGAAAATGGCTTCTTTGACGAATTGATTCGGGGAATTGTCAAGCTTTTATTCTTCGTTATTGTGTTTGGGATTTTTAAAGAAGCAGTTTGGTAACAAAATAAAGTCTTAACCCAGATAAAACTGGGTTAAGACAATCCACTAAGTTTTAGAGTAACGCATGGGCAACCAGTAAAGAAAAATTTATCAAAAATAACAAGGGATTACTATGCGTAATGTTGGGGTAAGTTCCGTAAAAATAGTAGCTAAACATTCTAAAAATATTATTCAGTTTTACGAGAGGGAATCGTGTTGATTCCCTCTCTTTTATTTATAGTGAAGGTGAATTTTGTTATCAAAATAGGAGAGCAGTATTATGCTATTTCATCAATAGTAAAAATAACGACCTATGTTATTCTTTTAACAAATTTTCTCTTTAAATGATCAAAAATATAATCTACTGTGATTGCATACAAGCTTCGTAAAATTCATTTTTCTTGAATGTCATTAGCGATGTAAACATTGCTTTCCCACTTTTGTGTACAACTTTTTCAAAAAAATTTCAAAAAGTTTGGAGAAATGAACGACTTTCTTCCTATATATAAAGTGTAAAGTGATGAGCCGTAAAAGCAACAGTTTGACCTTATATGAAAACATTTGTTTTTGCGTATAGGATTTCATGTAGAGATTAAATGCTATTTTTCTATAAAAAGCCTACATGAAATAAATTACCCATTTTGTGGAGGATTTATGGAACGAAAGATATTTGGCTATCTGCGGATCTCAACAAATCTAAAGAAGCAGAAGACAGATCGGCAGAAGATAACATTATTAGAATATGCGGTTGCAAACAATTTTACAATAGACGAATTTTTCACCGACATCATCACCGGTGGAACCAAAGCAGAAAACCGTGATGATTTTCTTCGGATGAAAAGTAAGCTCCGCAGTGGAGATATTATTGTAGTGACGGATATAGATCGCATGGGAAGAGATGCGGATGATCTGATTATGACCATAAAGGAAATCCAAGCTATGGGAGTAAAGATTGTTGCGCTGGATGTTCCTTTAATGAATGACTGGAAGAAGATGAATGATGATAATCTGTCAAGGATGATTATTGACATCTACATAACACTCAGAGCGCACATGGCACAACAGGAGAAAGAAAAGACGCATGAGCGAGTAATGCAAGGCTTGAATGCAGCCAGAGCAAAAGGAAAGAAATTAGGAAGACCGGCAACCGGAGTACCGAAAGAATTTGTGAAAGAGTACAACAAACTTCAAGCCGGTGAGTACGGCAACATATCTATTGTTAAGTTTTCAAAGATGAATGGGATAGCAGTTAGCACGTTTTACAAGTATGCCAGTATAATTAAGGCTTCGGGATAAATCGGGGCAAATTGGCACTGATTTCTTTTATCTATAATCTATAAAAATAGGAGGCAATGAAATTTATGTTTCAAGACGCATTTGAACAGGGAATCGTAACAGGAATTAAATTGATGGAGCAGAAAATTCTGAAAGCATGTGAGGAAGGAAAGCCGGTAGAGATTGACGGTAGAGTATACTTCGTGAAATCTGATATTCAGAATCTGCGTGAGATATTCGCCAAGATGGAAGAGGGGGACAAGGAATGACAGAGAAGGACTATGACACTTATAAATTCATAACAGCCTATATAGACGAAAACGGACATCCACCCACTGCCGAGGAAATGGACGTAATAAATTTTCGAGAAAGAAAACAGTCGGAGGAGAACAAGGAGCAGATCAAGCAGGATCTGATAGATGGATTGATTGATATGCTGCCCAGGGAACAGATACTTGCAATATGTGAATTGTTCGATGATGTGGCAAAGCCATATATTATTTCAAAGAGGAGAGAGTAAAAGCGAAGAGGTATCCCAAGTTATAGATGGGATGCCTTTAGTATTTGCATGAAAAAGTAAATAATAATATAATATATATTTGTAAACAGAATTAAAAAGGGGGATATGTATGGAAAATAAATTAGAATTTTGCCAGTGCAAAAGGAGAACTAGTAGAACATCAGGCTATGACGATGAATGGGGATACTGGTATGTGTGTTGTACTTGTGGAAGACGAATAGAGGGAGAGTATCATTACTATAATCATTATGACGGTGAAGACCATGATGATATAGATAATGAAATATGGACATAATTTATAGAAGGAGAGAAATATGGAACATACGGAATTTCTGTATCATTATACGAGCATTCATAATTTGGCACTAATATTAAAAAATAAGACTTTTAGATTTTGTAATTTATTAAATGTAGATGACCCTGATGAGGCGTACACAAGTGATTTGGAAAGTGCAGGAAAATATGCATTAGTTAGTTGCTGGACAGCAACCAATGAAGATGTATTACCGATGTGGAGTATGTATACACCAAATATGTCTGGTGTTAGGATTAAAATGAAGAAAAACCCATTTAAGGTATATCAGTATGAACCGGGAGAACTTCATTTTAAGGAGAAAGTTGAGTCAAATATTAATTACTATGATGAAAATATATGTAAGTATGCTATTGCACCATCATGCCCTAAATTAATTAAAGTAGAATACACAAATGATGAATCTTTACTATATCCTAAAATCTGTATAGAAAACGGTGATAATGTAACAATATCTTTTGAAAAAATGGGAAAGTACAAAAGAGAGTATTGGAATTTTCAAAATGAATATAGATATATAATTACATCGGCTCCTTGGGGAATTGGTGAATTAGAGAAAATAAATGACCCCATTGAAATGATGAAAATAGGAAGAAGAATTTTGGATACTTCATGTGATAAGTATTATAATTCTATAGACTTGCAATTGGCAGATAATGCATTTGATGGAATGGAAATATTATTAGCTCCAAGGACAACAGAGGCGGATTATATAATAGTTAATGCATTACTTGAAAAGTATTGTGAGGGATATAAGATTCCAGTAAGGAAGAGTAAAATCAGAATACAGTAGAAGGGGAAAGTGCATAATATGCGAAAAATATCGGATGCACAAAAGGCGGCACAAAAAAGATATGATCAAAAAACACATATGATAAGTATAAAGTATACACCTAAAGATGAGGATGAATACTATATGCTGCAAAACTATTTGAGTCATTCAGGAGAAAGCGCAAATAAATTTATAAAAAATTTGGTGTTTGATTATTTATCACAAAATGATTGGGATGTAGATAAAAATAGTGCTTTTAATGGAAATAAAATTACGACAGATGAAAATATGATAGATCCATTTATTGGATTAAAGAAAGAAAATATACAATATTTGTATGATCATTTTAATAGAAGTGGCGTAAATAGATTGCTTGAAGAGTATAGACAACGTACAGTACAACTTATTCAAAAAGAATATGCAGCTAAATTTAATGAATGGGTAGAAAAGAGAGTAAAGATTTTAGCAGAGAACAATCCTAAATTAAGTAGGGATGGAAAAACTTTGGAGTTGTATAGATTGTTTAACATAAGATTTCCTATAACATAAAAATATAAATCATGTGCTGAAAAGTGCATGGTTTTTTTGTATAAAAAATATATGTAATACATATATTCAAAAAAAGGAGAGAATAAGTAAGCAAAGGGTAAGAAAATATTAGATTTTTACAAAAATTGTGGAGAGATCCGCAGGAGTTCTATTATTTATAAAACAGAACATAAGTTTGCGTATGGAGAAACCAGTCACAGGCTGAGAGCCAGCGCAGGAAAGTAACGGAGGATGTAAAAGATGAACAAGACAATCGAAGCAGTAAAAAACGGACAGCCGGTAACAACGGCAGAAATTTTTGATGTAGTAAATAATCTTATGATTATTGATTTGAGTGTTAGATCGGCGGATAAAAATGTAGTCATGGCAATGCCGGTTAATCGGTGTGAAGAGACAGATGAAGCATACGAATTTTCACAATCCTGCACAGGTCTTGATTCCATGTATAAGCTGAACAAGGCTGACATTTCTGAAATTGAAGCAGAATATTGTGATGAAGCCGATGCTTTCTATGTTACCTGCAAGCTGAAAACTGGTATGGAATTATGGTTACTGGTGGTAAATGCTTCAGGGATGGACAGCCAGTTATCCGACTTCCGTGAAATGGACGTATACGAACTGCACGATTTCTTAGAAGAAACGGTCAATCGGAAGAACGAGTATTCTTGTATCTCTGCTAGGATCACGGACATATTTGGATTTGATGCAAAAGTGTATCCCAAGAGCGTATACATCAATGATTTGGATGATGACTGGAGACTGCATATCAGCTGTGACACCAGTAGTTATGATGTTCCAGTAGTCGATGATAGCGTGAATGAATTCTACGTGAAAGATACGGATGATTCTACGAGAAAAATCATCGTGAAGCCTTACGGACAGCCGTTCATGGAGATCAGTTTACTTTTCTTCAAGAAAAGCAAGTAAAAAGGAGAACAATATATTATGGAAGGAACACAGACAGTAAGAAGACTGCTCAAAGCAGATAACGGCAAGCTATCACAAGTGCTGGAATATGATTCGGGGAAGAGAGTAGAGATTCCCATAAACAAGGATGGCTCAATCAGATGGCTGCCGGATAAGATGAAAAATCAGTAAAAATATTTTTCCAAACGGAGAATATTAAATATAGGTGGAAGTCCTGATGAGGTATGCTCTCATCCCACCATTGCAAATAACATTAAGTATACGGTGAAATGCCGAGTACTACCTATAAAAACACGGAGGACAAAATAATGGAAAGACCTAGTAACAAACAATGTAAACTTGCAAGATTATTAACAGGAGGCAAGGCAACAGACGAGAGGATATACAAAGAACTTAATAGTATGTCTCAGATGGAATGGAACAAACAGTGTGAAATTTTAAATAATTTCCTGCTTGCTCATGATATGCCGCTGGATGAAGGATGGTCATTGATGCGCAATGATTTTTATAATATTGCATCTGCTAATCATGTGGATAATGCTACTTTGTTTGTGGCATATATGGAGTGGATGTCATTAACGTCAGATTAAGAACAACAAGAAAATCATTCTCCGAACGGAGAATATATTACTACAGAGACCATGCTGCTATGAGAAGACGTAACCTACTGTTGAAGAGGACAGTTACCGTGCAATCGCCAAGGATTAAATGCACATAAAAAATCTCCTAAAGTTATATATCGGTGAGGATGCCGACTACATATTGAACGGAATAACCAGGCACATTGCTATTATGGCGGTGTGCCTAAAATGAGTTGAAAAAATGGAGGAATGAATTATTAGTACAGAAGAACAAATTGATTACTGGGATTTTTTAAATCCATTGCAGAAAAATCAAACGGCAAAATTGGTGGAGAGATATTTCTATGTTGCGACCGGCAGAAACTATTATACTTCGATGATACCAGAGGAAGAAGAGCAGTACGAGAGGATGCCAACACTTGATGAAGTGAATACAGATACAATGAGAGCTGTAAAGTATGCCAACTTCATAATTAAAAATATTGAAGAAATGAAAGATGTAGACTTGGATGAGGTGGTTCTGAAAAAATCCGTTTGCGGATTAAATCCTCTTTTAGATAAAATACTGGCATCGAATTTAGCTGATGTATTGAATAGAACGAGTAGTTCGGAAAATACGGATTCATTAGAGGATATATGGATAAAATCTGCGGAAGAAATAAAAGTGCTGTGGATTGATAACTGGAATGGAAGCAGTACAAAACAGAAGAGCCAGCCGGTTTGTGTGGATGAAGTAGACACTACAAATTTAGAAGCGGGAATGGTGGTAAGAGGATATAAGGAATTATGCGAGCTTCTACATGAGAAACCGCTAAAATCCGGTAATAACTCTCATAAAGCACAGCAGAAAAGATGGGCGAGACATTTCAGAATGGAAAAAGGCAGAGGGAGAAGCCTGGTAATATTAGAAATATATGATGAACCGCTTCCGGTAGAAGATAAAAGGAAAGCTGGTAACAGAAATATCTACCTTAAATATATAGAAACGATTTTGTTGAAGTATATTTATTATAAGAAAGGGCAAGTGTGCTATGCGACCCGAAACCAGTTATGGAGCATCCTTGGAATGATAAATAATAACTATAAAAAGATTCCGGTAAGTGTATTGCAGATGGAACTTGAATATAGCAAGGTGACAAAATGGGAACTGGAAAATTTTTATATGCGCTGCAATTCAAAACTCAATTCTATTTTATTTTCCGCACTAAATAATCTCAGCAATAGAAGTCTGATAGACTATCAGATTCAGACCATGATAGTCATTCCCAACCCTGATAAAAGTGGAGCACCAAGTAGGCATTATGTTGCAGATGATAATGAAATCAAAAAGATATTGAAAGTTGAAAGAAGTGTGCTGAATAGTATGGGACTAGAAAGTAAAAATCATGCTGCGTGCACAATGCGTTTAAATGAATTTTACAATGAAGTCAATGCAATGCTATTTGACTTGTATGGGTGGGAACGAAAATATGAAAGAATAAAAATAGTCTTCAATGAAGATGATGTGCAGGAAGCCATTACAAAAAATGAATATGAACTGAAAATGCTATATCTGAATGAATTGGTGATTGAATCAATAGATAAAAATGCACAGACGGTTTCTGATAATAGAATGAAAAAAGCGTTGATAGAATATGGTGAATATGTAAAAGACTGGCAGAAAGACAACTGGGGGAAAGTACCACGACTACAAGATGTGCAAGAAATATTTACATATCCAAGATACTATGTAGATATTCAGAGAAGCCTATCAAAAAAATTTCTTTCTATTAAGGCAGAAAAAGAAGATTCTGCTAAGAAAGAACAATATGATAAGGAACTTAATGAGTTATTTGCTAATTTGGGAGTGGAATAAAAAAGACCCCCCATTTATACACTCTAATATATATACATACTCTTATATTGGTGTTTTTAAATGGGGGTGTTTTTTCGGATCAATGATTTTGTGTAGCGACAACGGAGCGGAACAAATATCATTTGTGGCTACACCCACTAAGGAGAACGACATGGATAGAAGTTATAAGTTAAAAATGGAAGATAAATTGAATACAAATACTCTGACAAAAGAGTACATATTGAATTGCATAGCAAAGCATGAGAAGAAAATCAATGAGCTTGCATATAAGGAAAAGCAGTACAGATCATCCTATTACAACAACCATAAATTGGAACTTGATAAGATGACCGAATACCGACAACCTTTTATTGATGTCCTTATGAAAGAGTACAGAATGTCATTGGATGATATTAAAATTGCATTGCAAAATGTAAAGGATAAAAATATTCCTACCAATGCTGTATGTGATCAGATAAGAGGAATTATTACGAATGGATGTTGCTTCCTTGAATAGTGGGTGCTTTACAGCACAAAAAGATTTGTTCCGCTATGGCTACACAAATCTTTCAAAGAGAGAATATATCATATAGGAGTTTGATGTGAGCGTACCTTAGATGGTTCAAAATATGAATTAAATTGATTATTCTTTTTCGATAAAGAGAGAGTATGTCGGCTGCCTATCGGCATCCGAAATGAACACTCGCTATTTACTGGAATAATAAGTTTACAATTTTTCACTTAATTGAAACAAATATTCGTCAGCGTGGAATTGGTAATCCTAATCCTGTAAAGCTTGGCAGATGTATCAAAGAACTTGAGAGAATCTATGGAGTTAGAGAAGGCTCTGCCAACGAAAAAGGAAATAATAGAATTGGTGAACCGAAAATTTCGGATGACAAATTAACTCAGTCAGATATTGCGGAAATGATTGGAATTTCAGTAGATACTCTTAATAACTATAAAAAATTCACGAAGCTTCTAGAAGCAATGATTCATCCGTAAAAGGTGTATATAAATACTTATTACACTTTTGGGTTGTGCCGGTCGAACTACGGTCTTCAAAAACATAGTAATATTACAATAAATCAGATAGCAAATTTTAATGAAAATACATCTGAGGTAATCTTTATAGGCTAACAGATTCTGAGCTGAAATCGGCTGAAATTCTCTTATGTATTATAAGGATAATTTTGTCATAAATGTACTTTGAAAATTGAATATTGTTTGATAATATGGTAAAATAAACTTATTATATGTGAAAAGAGGGAAAAATATGGAATCTGCTATAATTGCATCTATTGTTACTGCGGTTCTTACGCTTATAGGAACATTATATATACAAAAAAGGAATAACGAACATAAATATAAAAGGGCTGCATTATATCTATATTTGAATTTACGACAACTTAAGAAGGAAATAGATGATGATAAAAAGAATATTGATAGTAAAACGCAATGTAATTTGATGCCTTATCCTAATCAAATTGATTATATAAGTGTAATATGTAGTTTGAATGAAAAGCTGAGTAAAGAGGATATTTTAAGTATAAATGAATTTTATGAAAAAGTAAAAATATTAAATAATGCTAAGATGAGCTATGCTCAAGCGGAATCAAATTATTATATTTTTTTAACTACGGGACAGAATATGGGCAATCCATATGATGTACCACGTAACAATATGTATCAATGTTTTACACAATGGATTAATGCTGTATGCAATGATGAAAACTATAAGAAAGATATAGTAGAGATTATTTCAAAATTGGAAAAAATGAAAGATAAGTAATAATTTACCAACTGTCAGATTCGATGGTTGGTATTTTCTTGCTCAAAATTAGGAAGCAAATGGAGAATATTATATATAGAAGAAGCGAAGGAGGTTGATTATTATAGCAAAGATAATAGACTATACCCAAGAACGATCTATAATCTGCATGAAAGCGGTGGAGATAACAGATATTTATTTACAGTCTTATGCAGACAAAAATACTGACAAGAAGATCCAGTATAAAATAAATGATAAGTGGTTTGATTTTGATGGAATCCGTGAGAGACAAGCGGTGCTTCCGGACAGTCTCTTTTCAAGATATATGTATAGCAGTTTGACCAGGATAAAAAATTCAGATATATACAGCAACTTTCTTACAGTGAGGACATCATATAATGTGACATATAGAAATAATGAAGGTGATGAGAAAGGTGTGCCGGTAAGCTGTAATGATCTTCGGAATCAGTATTACAAGGATGGAATAGATTATACTTTCATTGTGCGGAATCGTAAGGGTGAGGAGATAGGCAAGATCGCGAAACATTTTGTCATGCTTATGAGGAATCCTAGTAAAGCCAAGAAAGGTGAATGTATATTTATAGAAGAAAGTCTATTTTTGAAGGCTATCCGATTCCTGACGATGGGACTGTATGACAAAATGAAGGAACAATATGAAAATGCTCCGGACACTCTATTTAATATAGTAGGGATGTCTGCGTATCAGACACTGACAACTGCTGCCGCCGGGGACGGATATATTCAGATTCCACTGAACAATATTCTTATTATAAAGGACAGAGAAGTATTGTCCGATCCCATGAAAGCAGCGGTTGTGAAGTCTGTGCCGGTGCAGTACCGCAAATTTGAAATTGATTTCGATGATTCAAAAGTGGAAAAAATCATCAACAGGCATGACTGCACTTTTGATCCGGAGACCGCAAAAGAAAAAGGATACACTCTTATAGGAAAAAGTAGGGAAGATTTATCTGCTAATAGCATCCGTGTGAATGGCAAGTATCCTGGGGAATACCATTATGTAGACGATGAAAAAAGAAAGCAGTGTACTGTTGTAAGAGTTGATGATTATGAGATTCCTAATATCCTTTGGGACGGACAAGGATTATGTGATAGTAGCATAATGCCAGAGGGAGCAGAAGGATTTATCTATTGTCGGTCACACTTTTTCAAAAGCTGTCTGTTTGCAGGAAATATACAAGAGTTTTTCAAAGACTATTGCGTAGAACATGGCATCGACTATAAGACTGCCACCACTGAAAAGACAGATATGTTTAAGAGAAAATTGAAGCTTCGTGATATAAAGGCAGTGATCTCTGATAAGTCTATCAAGTGGCTCAAATTTGTAGATTTGATGGGCGGTAAGGAATCTAAAGCATTCCGGTACTGGCGCAATTTTATGAAGGAACACGACAACTGGTTTGAGATTGTAAAGACGGTGCATCATAGCAAACTGGGAGAATATCAGAAGTCCGCATATCAGATGAACAATTCGGTTCCAAGTACGGATAGAAGCATACTGCAATCCGTAGCAAATTGTAGTATAGAATATTACAACCTTTTGAAGAACAATGATGCGGAATATCTGAAATATTTGGAGATGATGAAGAACCGGTTCAACATCAATGAGGTGTTGCTAGCAATGGTAGGCTGGAATTCAGATTTTACGAAGACAGAGCTGTTCCGGGAGAAAAAGAGTAAGGATCTGAACAAACTGAAGAACGAAATGATGGCTGGGCGGTTATGGCAAAAGGCTGATAATTTGACTATCATGGACAACCCTATATCTATGTTACTGACTGCGGTAGGAGATAAAGCACCACTCAATGAAGAATGTTTTTCCGTAATGGCAGACGGTGTACAATGTTATACTCCAAAATTCAAAGATGGTGAGAGGTTAGCCGCCTTCCGAAATCCGCACAATTCCCCTAACAATATCATTCACCTATACAATGTGTACCCGGAGAAGCTGTTGAAGTATTTCCCTGATATTGGCGAGAATGTCATTGTATTTAATGCAATCGGCACAGATACACAGGCAAGACTCAATTCGCAGGATTGTGATTCAGATTTTGTCTACGTGACAAATCAATCGGAGCTGGCAGAACTGGCACGTACCGCATATGTGGAATATCCTACTATCATCAATGCTGTAGAGGAAAAAGGTGTCAGTGAGTATCATTTTTGTCCGGAGGACTTCGCCAAGATGGACAATGCAATTTCGGCAGCGCAGATCTCGATTGGAGTATCCACGGATTTGGCACAGATGGCACTCAGTTACTATTATGCCGGTAAGATGAAAAGTAGAGAACTGGAAGATATATTTATTATTCTTTCTGTGATAGGACAGATTTCCATCGATCTTGCTAAGAAGAATTTTGACATAAATGTTGTGAACGAAATAAACAGAATAAAAAGACTTTCCTGTATGAAAAGTGGTCTAGTGGCTAGATTTATGGCTGATGCGAAAAAAATTAAAAATCCGAAGAAAAAGTACTCTGAGGGGACGGTGCAAAGAATGAATTGCCCTATGGATATCATGGCAGAGATCATAGAGGAAGAAACGATACAATATCCTGATAGAGTATCACGAATGTTATTAAGGGATCTTTTCGACAGAGATTTGAAAAAAATCAAAGCGGATAACAGAAAGATTGATAATTTGGTGGAACTGGTTCGTGGTTACAACGATACCATGAAGGATATTAGAACAGATTACGGATTGGATGAAGAGGACAAGGCATATTATGAACTGAAAAATCGTGTATTGGACAAAACGCTTAAAAAGTTCGGTCGGATAGACAAGGATGGGAATACAAATCTTGATCAGATTGTGGTTGCACATTTAACATTGATGGCTATGCGTGATAGCAATTCGGATGTTCGAAATACGATTCTTAATTTCCTATATCAGATGGCCCCGGAGCTGTTTCTAAAATGCTTTGTTAAAAATGAACAAAAATCAGAAGAAAATTTGCAGCAAAATGACGAAAACTATTAATTTTAAAGGCTTCTGAATATCCCTATATGAAAAGAGGAAGGTGCATACATGAAAAGAACGTAAGCCTAGTAGTGTGTGCAAACCGCCTCCTTTCCGTGCTGTGGTACTAGCTCAAACACGGTATCACTGTGCGATAGTACGACATTCAAAGCAAATCAATTCCAAGAGCGATCGCTGTATGAATTCGTGAATTGTCAGTATGCGAATGGTGAAATAGTATACTGGCAATTTTTTATAAAAAATATTTTATATGCAAAGAAAGGAGAGAAAAATAACTTGACCCAAGCAGAATTACGAGAATTGTATTGCAAACGGTTAGAGCGTGAAAAGCAGACCTATGTAGCAAAAGCAACCGGAATCAACGGAGCAATTTTATCACAATTCAAAAGAGGGAAAATCGACTTATATCCTCATCTATTTTCAAAGTTGGAAAGCTATCTTATGAATCCCTGATTTCATCATTGAAAATTATTTCAATCAAAATCACACAAAACATAACTTATGAAAGGAAAATTATTATATGGAAGAAATGCAGAATGAAGAATTATTAGAGCAACGTTTCTTTATGGACGATGTTCTTACAGCATTACAGCATATGTCATCTGATAGAGCGGAGAGAGTATTAAAAAATTTCACAATGGAAAAACTTATCATTTATGTAAATCAAGAGCCGAGTTTCTGGGAGTCGGTTTATGATGGATTGAAAGTACAGGCCAAGTATTATAATGATATCTTAACAGATTTTCAAGAACTGAATGGTCTATTGAGTTCTTCTGAAAAAGATAAGGTGGACAGAACTATTGCTGATATTGCAGAAGTCTATAAGAACCTGGATGTAGTTGATAAAGTGAGACTGAACCGGAGATTACAAAAAGAAAATACCCTAGCGGACTCGATCTGCCTCTTGTTAGGTACTGCTATGGGTCTGAAAGGGGACTGTCATGGGACAGAAGCGGAACTATAGTGACCTTGATATGTTCCTGAAGGATCTCAAATCGGACATAAAGGGCACCCTGTCGAAAGAAGTATTTGACGAGGTTCGTGATATAGAACTGGAACACGTTGAAAGAGATGTATTTGATGCATACCGTCCTAAGATATACAACAGGAGAAGCTCTGGGGGCATTGATGATCCAAGGAACATTGTAGGGCAAGTGGACGATATGACATTGTATGTGGATAATGTCACTCCGTACAATCCAGGATATGGCACGTACAATAGTGGAACCACACTGGCAGACCTTATCAATGAAGGTGAAGGCGGTAAGCATAAATTGTATTATGATTTTACTGGAAACTTCATACAACCAAGACCTTTTCTCGATAATACCCAGGATGAAGTTGATAAGAGTGATCGTGTGGAAAATGCCTTGAACAAAGGATTGCGGAGTAGAGGATACACAGTAAATTAGGAAAGGATAAATATGGCAGTAAAAGTTAAGGTTGAACTGGATGACCAAGAGGCACGACAAGACCTCAAAGAGTTGGAAAGTGAAAAACATAAAATCAAATTAGATATAGAGGGCAGCTATGAAGATATTCTGAAGGACATCCAAAAGCTGCAAAAGCGGTTAGAGCAAAAAGGTTTGAAGCTGAAACTGGATTTAGGAGATATTAACAAGGCTCTGAAAGAATCCGGTGCAAGCGGATCATTGAGTAAATTCGGCTCTGAGATGGCAAAGGAACTGATTAGTCAGTTTAATGTAGCGGATAAGGAGGTTCAGAGCAAAATACAAACAATTTCGCAAGAATTGACGAATCTGTATTCCAACAAATTCACTTCTGCGGATTGCAGCTATGATATTGATTCTGTGAGCAATAAAATCATGGAACTTGGAGACATTATAACAAATAATGCCAATATCATACAGCAGAAGTTAGGTATCTATGATGAATTCTATAACTATCTGAAGAAGATAGGATCAATTAAAATTTCAGAACAAATCAGATCTGACTTAGGGGATGAATGGGGAACACTCAGGAGCCTATACCCTAATAAATTTACCACTGGTAAAGGAATCGAACTAGATTCTATCTATCAGGAATTATCTACAAAATTTCCCGATATCTTCAAAGGACAATCAAATCCCACAGAACAATTTAGAGAATTATGCCAAGCAATTCAGAACTATCGTGCTGATGTTGCGAAGATTGAACCACTAGATGCAAAAACATTGGGACTGGATGATTCTGTATATCAGAGCATTATCGCAAGTGTGGAAAAGCTGAATGCTTTATATCAGCAGAGTAATACAAAAGCATCTGCGCTGGAATCCGCAAAAGAGATTCAAAATGAAGCATCCGCTATGGACAAAGTAGAGGAATCTGCCACGACTGCTGCCTCCAAGAAAGAAAAATTTGCAGATGCTAATAAGAAAGTAGAGCAGAGTGCCGAAAATACAACGGATGCAGTACAAGCCGAAGCGGATGCAATGATGGATATGAGTAATCTTGACAGTATTCTTGCCGGTGTGAATATGCAAGGGCAACAAGGAAACAGTGTATTCCAAAGATTCGGCAATACATTAAGAGAAGCATTCCTTGCTTATACTGGTGCAAATCTACTGCAAGATGCTCTACATGAGGTAACAAGAGCTGGTAAACAAGCCATTGACACGGTGAAGGAACTGAATGATCTGAAGACAGATTTACAGATGGTTACTGGCGATAGAAGTGATAAGGTAGGCGCACTAATCAATGATTACAATGACCTTGCGCAGGAACTGGGAGCCACTACGAAAGCAGTAGGAGAGAGTGCAGATGCCTTCTTAAGACAGGGAAGAACCATGCAAGAGACCAACCAGTTAATTCAGGACAGTATGGTTCTGAGTAAGGTTGCGAAGATTGATTCTGATAAATCTGCGGAGATTCTTACCGCTACCATCAATGGCTTTAAAATGGCAGCAAGCGAAGCATCCCATGTAAATGATGTACTATCCGCAATAGACCTTGCATCTGCTTCTGATGCCGGTGGTATTGGTGAATCACTTACCAAAGTTGCATCAATGGCAAATAACGCAGGAGTATCATTGGAACGTACCGCAGCTATCATTGCTACCATAAAGGATGTTACTCAGGAAAATGACGAAAGTATTGGTACTGGTTTAAAGACAATTCTAGCAAGAATGAATCAAATTAAGGCTGGAAAATTTATTGATTCTGAAAGCGGTAAAGCATTAAATGATGTGGAAAAAGTACTGAACAAAGTTGGAATTTCCATGAGAGATGCAAACAATCAGTTTGAAGATTCTGAAGTGGTCTTAGATAGAGTGGCGGAAAAGTGGCAGTCTTTTGACAAGAATACGCAGAAAGCTGTCTCTACGGCACTGGCAGGAACACATCAATATAATAAATTGATTGCAACTCTCGATAACTGGGATAAAGTACAAAATCTTACGAATCTTGCTATGAATTCAGACGGATCGGCAGAGAGTAAGTTTGAAGTCTATGTCGATAGTCTTGAAGCCAAGACCCAGGCATTACAGGCATCTTTGGAATCACTGGCATCTGACACCATACCGGATGATTTGTATGCATCCGTACTGGACACGGCAAAGGCTATGATAGATGCAGCGGATAGTAGCGGTATTCTAAAAAGTGCATTAGCTGGACTGGGAACAGTAGGGGCAATTTACACATTCCAACATTTAGCATCCTACTTGGGAGAAGCGGCACAAGGATTCTCCGATTTAGGTACTGCTATGACAATGACGAAGAATACCATTGCGGATGCTTCCGATATGCAACGACTGTTAGATCTCACACAGGGACTCTCCCAGTCTCAGACAAGATTGATTCTGTCTACAAATACATTGACGGATGCACAGAAGATCGCTGTCCTAATGAATCAAAATATGAGTGAAGCAGAAGCAACTGCCACACTGCAGGCGTGGAACTTATCCGCTGCACAACAGGGAGCAACAGCAAGTACAATGACACTATCCGGTGTATTGAAAGGCTTATATGCTACGATGGCTGCTAATCCACTGATCCTAGTGGGACTGGCTGTAACCGCAGGAGTTACTCTGTGGCAGAAGTATAAGCAATCCTTAGAGGAAGTGGATAAGAAAGCGGAGGAATCCAAGCAGAAATTTGATGAATTGTCATCCGAAATAGATGATCTCAATTCTGAATTGGAGACTACAAAGAAACGTATTGATGAACTTGCAAATAAGGATGTATCACTGACCCTTGTGGAACAGGATGAATTGGATCGCCTGAGAGAGCAGAACGATGAACTAGAACGTGAGATTGAGCTGAAAAAGTATGCAGCGCAGATGGAAGGAAAGAGGGCTGCAACCGAAGCTGTCAGTGCCATCAATAAGAAGACGGAAAGTTATATCGAGTATTACACTGCGGAGGATGGCAATACCTATAATGCGGAAAGACACGAAAACCGTATTGAAGCCATGCAACGTCAGATTGCCCTTGCGGAGCAGTTAAAGCAGGAGCAGGATGAACTGATTCAGAAGCAGAAGGAACTTGAAGATTCCTACCGTGATGCCAATGGTGTCCTTAACTATGAAGCATTAACTAAGGATTCCGCATACGACTATTACAATAATCAGATGGATACACTGGGTAGCCGTATCGAATATGCCGAAGGCAAGATGGCAGACTATTATAACGATCTGAGTTCTTTAGATGATGCTCTCTATGATGATTATGGTAATATCATCAGCGGTGCAGAAGAGACAGCGGATAAGCTGAATAGTGTATATGAAGCCTATTTACAATATGGTCGTGGTGGAAAGACGGTAGTTCAGAATTTATCTGATTATTTCGATAGCGTGGATAATCAAGCTGTGGTTCAGAAGTTGGATGATGCCTATGCACAGTATGCTAATGGCGATATATCTGATGTCACTTTGAAGTCTATGACAGAGTATGCGGAGGTTATGGATGCCACTGGCATTAGTGCGGAAGGTCTGACTACTCATCTGAAGGATCTGTACGAAGCAAAGCAGAATCTTGCAGATACTACGGTTGATATTGGTATTGTAGAACCGGTATCCTATGAAGAATCTCTCTCTAAAGTGGAAGGATTGTCCAAAGGTCTAAAAGATATTTTGGATGAGATTTATGCGGATGTATTAAATAAGGAAGATTTCGACTGGTCAACCATTTTGAACAATGACGATTTCACGGAAACATTCGGAAGTATGGAGAATGTGACGGAAGAATACAAGACTGTCTATGATGATTTTATCCGGACGGTATCGAATAATTCCAAAGATATTGATGCTTGCCAAGATTCTTTTGATAGACTTGCCACAGCGTACATTCAGAATTCCGGTGCGCTGAATAATCTTACCGAAGAAACAAAACAGGCTACAATCACCATGCTGGAAGAAATGGGAATTGAAAATGCGGAAGAAGTGGTAACTGCTACTCTTGCTCATAACAAAGAAGAGCTTACATTACAGAATATCCTTCTTGCAAATTCAACCATGGATTTATCTACAGTTACCGCAGACGAGATTCAACGTTTGTTAGATGAAGGCGTTGTTACACAAGAGGTTGCAAAACAGTTAGCTGCTTATGCTGCTGAAAAACAGTATACAAACAATAAGGTAATCAATACAGTAGCCGATTGTAATAACTTGATTGCGCTGATGAAGACAGCGGAAGGTACAACTGAAGCTGTAGCCAAGTTAGAGAAACTTAAGACCAGACTTTATAATGATAACGGAACTGCAAAGGTTATCTCAAACGAGGAACGCAAGAATGTTGAGAGAGCCATAAATAATATTTCTGCTGAATTCAATGCGAAAGTATCTGAAACAATCAAAATTCCTCAGATGACTTACAACGGTGGTTCTTCAACGCAGAAAGTTCGTGATGATTTAAGTAAATCAGCAGAATCCGCAGCTGAATCCGCAAAGAAAACCGCTGAAGATCTCTATAATGATTTAAAAGAGCAAATTGATGCTTACATGGATTATATGGAGAAATCTTTAGATGCTGGTAAGATTGACTACAACACTTATTGTAATTCTGTTAGAAATTATCTTGATGATCTGTATCATTCCGGTAAATTAAAAGCTGAAGACTACTTTAGTTATATCGAAAAGATGCTCAATAAGCAGAAAGCTATTTTTGATAAAGTTATCTCTGCTGTTGTGGATAGAATTGAAAAAGAAGTTGATGCTATTCAGGAACAGATAGATGCTATCGAAAAACAGAATGATGCTTTAAATGAGCAAAAAGATAACTATGACAAGATTCTATCTGTTGTGTCGGATGTTTATGATAAGCAAATCGAAGAACTCAATAATCAGAAACAGGCACTCCAAGATCAGATAGATGCGCTAAATGATACCAACGATGCTTTAGATCTTCAGTATCGTAAGGAACAGGCTTTATATGCTCTTGAAAATGCACAGAGGGCTAGAAACAAGAAAATCTACATTGAAGGCAAGGGATACGTTTATACTCAAGATTACGAAGACATCAAGAGTAAACAGAAAGACCTTTCTGATATTAAGAATGAAGAGATCATTGATAAGCTGAAGAAGGAACAAGATGCTATTGATGACTCTATTGAAATCTTAAATAAATATAAGGAGCTTTGGGCTGATATCTCTAAGGCCTATGAAGAAGAAACAAATAAGCAGCTTGCTATTGCTATTTGGGGGAAGAACTACGAAAAAGTTATTCTTCAGAATAGAATGTCTGATATTACTAACTTCAAAAATAAGTATGTTGCAGTTCAGAAGCAGATTGATGATAATACTAACTTAATCAATTCATACAATGAGAAAGTTGATTATTATAACAAGCTAAAAGAACAATGGCAGTCTATTACTGATGAGTATGAGAGACAGATGAATGCTCAGTATGCCAGTCAGGTACTCGGTGCAAATTGGGAAAAAGATGTTTTGAATGGCAGACTTGACACCATGAACTCATTTAGAAGTGAATACATCTCTATTCAAGAAGCCATTGCCGAAGCTGCATGGAACTCTGCCAATGAGCAAATGCGAGCTTTGCAGGATCTTGCTGATGCTGCATGGAACTCTGCCAATAATCAGATCAATGCCGCCAGAGAGGCACAAAGAGCTGCTAATGGCAATACAGGATCAGCTACTACTACCACTCCAACAACATCGAATACCCATAATTCAAGTACTATAAGATTTGCCGTACTTGATGAAGCTGGTAAAGTTCTTATAGTGTATAGCGGTGCAGACTCATATACGAAAGCTATGCGTTATAAGAATAATCTTGATGATGGGATTCATGATATATCAAGGTGCAGAGTCGTCCAGTATGCTAAAGGTGGTGTTGTACAAGTCAATCCGAATGATCTTTTAGCAGGACTTGCCAAAAAACATGGTGAAGATGGATTTGCAATGGTGCAGAATGGAGAACGTATTCTTACTCAACATCAGACAGCAACATTTGATCACTTTGTAGAATTATTGAATGGGATGAAAATATCTCCTCAGATGTTTACCCCGGATTTTACGAAGGCAGCACAGGCCATTACTACTAATAACGCTCCTGCGTACTCTGTATCTATAGGTGATATTCATTTGCATGATGTTCAGAATACAAAAGACTTCGGAGCTGCACTTATGAAGTATATTCCTGGGGAATTTGGTCGCCAGTTATGCGGAAGGACTAGATAACTATGAGTAAAACTGTAAATAAAATGTTGGAGGACGCAATAAAGTCCTCCAACGAGTGTTTAATAGAATTTTATTCTTCTGATGAATGTATCCTTACGAAAGAACAGCAAATAACAAAAGAACGAGTTATTAATAAGCTTATAGAGATAGCATCGCTTCCAAAAGAAACTCAACTATCTCTTTTTGATTTTGAACATATAAATCAAATGATGGAGAATTTGAAAATACCGCATATAGTATAAGTAAGGAGATCTTAATGAATGGTGAAGAGAAAGAAATAAAGACACTTGTTAAATATATTATAGATGCAATAGATAAGAAGATTGAATTTTTAAAATGCGACAGAGAAGCTATTGTATTGGAAGTCAATGACAATAAGTGCACGGTGCTTATTGATAACTGTAGGTACACAGTGAAGAACGGCACACCGTTTGAATTTCAGAAAAATGATAAATGCTTGGTACATTTTATCAATGGTAATCAGCAAAGAAAAATCATTATTGCAAAGCTATAGACTAAGAAAAATGGGGACTGTGGATAATTTCTCAGTCTCCAATAGAAAGAGAGGAGAATTTATATTAGTAACATACTTGATTTTAAAGCTAAAAATATAGAATCAGATAATTCCGAAGAAATGTTGAAATTTCTATCAGAAAACAATATGATAAATTTGGATGACGTGCGAAACAGTATGAGAGTACAGGAACGACAAAGACTGTTGGTAAAGCACAAATACAAAATATTCCAAGATGTTGATGGGAGGTGGAGAACTACTGTACCTGACAGTACAAAAAAGAACAAGAGAAGGTCGATAGCAAAAAGCACTTTAGAAAAATTAGAGGATGCCATTGTTGAGTTCTATGCTGCGCAGGAGGATGAACAGTATATTGTAGAGAATACGAAAGATACGGTTGATTCCCTGAGAAAATTATTTCCTAAATGGTTAGTTTATAAGCAGGCGCATACAAATTCTGCTACCTACATTAAACGATTGATCTCTGATTGGAACAGATTTTACGATCAGAACGAAATTGCTGATATGGAGTTAAAGAATCTTACAAGAGTTTACCTTGATATGTGGTTGCATAATACAATTAAGGAATACGGATTGACACGTAATGCCTATTATAATATGTCTACAATATTGAAGCAATCATTAGAATATGCTTGTATGGATGGTGTGGATATATTGCAAAAGAACCCGATGGCAGGTATGAAGGTTAATACGAAGCTGTTTGTAAAGAAGCCGAAGCCAAAGAGTGAGACACAGGTATTCTTGAGATCAGAACAAAAGTTGGTTGCGGAAGAATGTTCTTTTAGGGTAAACAGGAATCCTAACTGTACAACACCGATTTCAATATTACTAAATTTCCAATTAGGCTTAAGAATCGGTGAACTGGTAGCTTTAAAGTGGAGTGATATTGACGGCAACTACATCAATATCTGCCGTAGTGAAGTAGAAGACTATGAGTTTGTCATAGACGAAGCAACTAACAGTGTTAAGGTAATTCCTAAAGGATATAAGATTGTGGAATACACAAAATCAGATGCTGGAATGCGAACCATATTTCTTAATTCCGAAGCAAAAAGGCTACTGGACATCATACGCAGTATCAATGATAACTGTGGATATTACTCCGATAACTTTATACTAATCTCCAGTCAGAGAAAAGAGCGTTCCAATGCCAGAACAATCACGACCTATCTTGAAAAACTATGTATTGCTATAGGTATTCTCAACAAAAGTAATCATAAAATTCGTAAAACATTTATATCTTCCCTGTTTGATAATAATGTGAATATTGATACGATCCGAGAAACGGCAGGACACGCAGACGAGAGAACCAGTCTGAATAACTATTGCTTCAATCAGGATGATACAAAAGAACTGGAAGCAAAGTTAGAAGAATGCAAAAACGCCATGACAGCAACCTTCCAAATTACGTCATAGCGTCCTTGTGAACAAGCGTGAACAAATTTTGCAATAAAAAAAGCCGATAACATCGACTTTTTAAAGCAGGGGAAGAGGGGATCGAACCCCCGTTAACGGTTTTGGAGACCGCCGCACTACCGCTGTACTATTCCCCTATTGTATCTGCACCAGATTACCGATGCATC
>ENA-ORNF01000066-ORNF01000066.1-human-gut-metagenome-genome-assembly--contig:-NODE-66-length-92679-cov-5.828856_pt1 | contig 92679 bp, 83 predicted proteins | sample MGYA00242110_ERZ509012 | MGnify/ENA primary metagenome ERZ509012 (study PRJEB26280, sample SAMEA2338714) | human gut metagenome | biome: human gut; feature: human-associated habitat; material: faeces... | reverse complement strand
TGTCCTTTGATTGAAATTACATTACCAACCTGAATTAAATTTCCAGTCATAAGTTTTTCTGAAATGGTGATTGGAATGATGTCGATGTTTTGACTGAGTCTTTCAACCTCCAAATCAATCTCATAAAATGCTTCGCCGAATGTTTCATGAGAAAACTTTGGCTCTGTTGCCACTTTCCCCGTCAAAAACACCCTGTTGTTATTCATTTGTTCATAATTCATATTTTCCCTCCTGGTTTTCTCTTTTTATGCGTTTTTTGTTTGAGTTCCATCACGGCGAATTGAGTAATTTGATTTATAAATCAAGTTGCCAACGCTCGTCACCTCATAACCTTTCTTTTGAAGTCTGTCAAGCATGATTGGAAGCGCTTCGGTGATGTGGTCGGAATTGTTGTGGCAAAGAATGATTGAACCATTTTTCACACGTGATACAACTCGTTTGCAAATCTCGTCCGCTTTTATTCCTTTCCAGTCAAGCGTGTCGACATCCCATTGAATTGGAATGAGGTTCATATCCTCACAAACTTTCATTGCGGTGTTGTTGTATGACCCAAATGGAAATCTGAACACCTCAACTTTTTTGTTTGTTATTCCTTCAATGGTTTTGATTGAACCTTCAAGTTCTTGTCGCATTTGCGTCTCAGATAGTTTTGCAAAGTCGGGGTGCGAGTTTGAGTGACTCCCAATTTCAAATCCGTTTTCATCAATCTTTTTAACCAAATCGCTGTGTTCTTCCGCCCAAAAGCTCACCAAGAAAAATGTTGCATTAACTTTGTATTCTTTGAGAATGCTCATAATCTTTTCGGTTTTGTCGGCACCCCACGCAGCATCAAATGATATTGCGACCTTTTTTTCTTCGGTTTCAACGCAGTAAACAGGCACTTTTTTTGCTGGATAGCCAAAATAAACCTGTGCCGCATTCACTCCGTCAATGCTGATTGAGAGCAAGCAAGCCACAATGATAACGAAGATTGTGAATTTTATTGTCCTTGATTTAACGACTAGAAACGGCATGAAAACCTCACTTTTAATGTTATTTGAAATGTTTATACATTCAAATGCTAAAAATACAATTTTTTGTTTTGTTATGTCGAAAAATATTCAACGTCTAATTTAATATATTTTTGAGATTTCTAAATATGACAAAAGCAAAACAAAAAACGGGGCTATGTGCCTCGTTGTTTGCTTGAATACTTGAATTTGCTATCTGTTATAAGAATATACTTCTTCAATCTTTTGTTTGACTTTTTGAGTGCCTTTTGTGTATCGCCCTTCAACGTCGAGCGAACGCGTTGCAACCGACACAAGTCCATTTGTTGTGAGAACTGCAATAATTTTATTGGTGTTATAAATTTGTCCAAACAAGACTTCTTTTCCGTTTTCCCCAAGCGCAATCGTTCGAAGTCCTTTTCTATTTCTTGGCAAAACATCAAACTCACTGCACGAAACTCTTTTTGCAAAACCCTTGTTTGTCATCACAACCAAGGAGTCTTCCGCACTCACTTGCCCCGCACAAACAACTTCGTCTTTTGCTTCAAGACTCATTCCAATAACACCTGCTGAAATTCTGCCTTGTGTTGGAATGTCAGTCTTTGACATATTGAGAACCATGCCACTCTTTGAGAGCATAATCACCGACCCGTCTTTTGTCTTGATTTCTGCTGACAAAACTTTGTCGCCATCTTTGAGTTTAACGACTTGATAGAAGCCTTTGCTGATGACAAGGTCGTCAAAGCTTGAAAGTTTGACCATTCCAAATTTTGTCATAAACAACACTTGCAAGTCTTCTGTTTTTTCTGGTATTTCAATAATTGACACAATTTTGTCATTCACATCAGCATTTGACTCAATATTTTTTATTGATGTTCCCTTGTCACGCCATTTGGCTTCTGGGATTTTTTGCACATCAGTTTTGATGCAATTTCCATTTTCTGTTATCATCAAAATTTTTTTCTTTGATTTTGTTGGAACAAGCACAGTGTGAATGTCGTTTGCACTTGAAGTGTCAGTGATTTCTTTTTGAGCCATTGAGTAATTTTTTGCTGCAATGTTTTTGACATTGTTTGCCGCCGTCACACCAATATAAACATCTTTTTGATATGCTATTTCGTCTTCTTCTTTGAGTTGTTTGATTTCAAGAGTCTTGATTATCTCGCTTCTTCTTGGAACTGAATACTTCTTCTTGATTTCAAGAAGCTCATTTTTAACGATCTCAAATTGCAATTTCTTTGAAGCAAGGACTTCAGAAAGTCGTTTGATGAGCTCTTTGAGTTCTTTGAGTTCAAGTTCAAGTTTTTCAACTTCAAGATTTACAAGTCGAGCAAGACGCATATCAAGAATTGCCTGCGCTTGGCGTTCAGAAAGCAAAAATCTGTCTTTGAGCCTGCTCTTTGCCTCAGCCGTGGTTGAAGACTTTTTGATGATTTTGATAACTTCATCAATATTCTTGATTGCAATCAGAAGTCCTTCAACAATATGAGCCCTGTCTTTTGCTGCATCATAATCGAATTTTGTGCGTTTATAGATGACTTCGCGTTGATATTCAACATAGTATGAAATGATGTCGAGAAGTCCCATAAGTTTTGGTTTTCCGCCAGCAATTGCAAACATATTTATGCTGAAAGATGTTTGAAGATTTGTTGATTTATAAAGATATTCCAAAACTTCTTTTGGATTTGCTTCTTTTTTTAGGCGAATGACAGCACGCATTCCTTCCCTATCGCTTTCATCACGAATTTCAGAGATGTCAGCGAGTGGATTTTTTCCGTCGTTTTTGAGTTCAGCAATCTTTTGCAAAATTGCCGCTTTGTTTTGTTGATAAGGAATTTCAGTGAACACGAGTTCGCGTTTGTCACCTTTTGATTCAAGGTGGCATTTTGCTCGAATTATTAGTTTGCCTTTTCCTGTGCGATAAGCATTGACAACTTCATCTCCCGCAGTGATTTGAGCACCTGTTGGAAAATCTGGCGCAGGAATATATTTCATCATCTCGGTAAGTGTGATTTTGTTGTTATCAATATATGCCACTGTTCCGTCAATCACTTCGCCCAAATTGTGAGGAGGAATGTTTGTTGCAAGACCAACAGCAATTCCATATGCACCATTAACCAAAAGGTTTGGAAAACGCCCCGGCAAAATATCTGGTTCTTTCAAAGTGTCGTCAAAGTTAAGCCCCCAACGAATTGTATTTTTTTCAATATCACGCAAAAGTTCCATTGCAAGAGGTTGAAGTTTTGCTTCGGTATATCTCATTGCAGCGGCACTATCCCCGTCAACCGAACCAAAGTTTCCGTGCCCCCAAATCAGTGGAGCACTCATTGAGAAATCTTGCGACATTCTGACCATTGCGTCATAAACAGAACTATCGCCATGAGGGTGATATTTACCCATGCAATCACCAACAATACGCGCAGATTTTCTGAAAGGTTTGTCTGGTGTGACACCGAGTTCAAGCATGGAATAGAGAATTCTTCTTTGAACAGGTTTGAGTCCGTCTTCAACACGAGGAAGCGCACGGTCAAGAACGACGTGTTCGGTGTATGGAATCATTGAATCGTGCAAAACTTCGTCAATGCTTTTTTCAAACAATCCGTCACTTTTGCGAGGGGGCAAAGAAAAGGCACTTTTTGCGTCTTGAGACTCTTCAATAATTTCTTCGTTTTTGAACTCATTGCTCATGTCTTCGTCCTCCTGTTTGGTTTGTTTGTCTGATTTAACGACTTTTTGACTTGCTTTTTGTTGCTCGCGTTTTTGTTCTTCAAACTCCGCGACTTGCTCTTTTTCTTTCTCTTCTCGCTCAAGCGTTTGCTCTCGGCTCTCTTTTGGCGGCCTCGATGGCTTTTGTTCATGAGAGAGCGTGCTTTCGCTTTGTTTGAGCCTTGCATCAAGGTCGAAAAGCAGTTGCGAAAAATCAATTTGACCTTCAATTTTTTGCGACGAAACACTTTCGCTATGTTCTTCTTCCTGCGTCATGGAAGAAAGAAGTTCATCATAGCGAACTTGCCCCGGCAAAACATTATTTGGTTTGTGTTGATTTTCTTTTTCGTCCAATTATCTATCGACTTCCTTTATAAATGTGTCTTCACGATTAAAATTGCAATGTTCATTCAAATATTCTTTTCTTGCATCAATGTCGTCACCCATAAGTGTTGTCACCATGCGCTCTGCCTCTGCAACATCATCAATCGTCACGCGAAGGAGTGAGCGCTTGTTTGGGTCCATGGTCGTGTCCCAAAGTTGTTCGGGGTTCATTTCGCCAAGTCCTTTGAAGCGTTGAATTTGATACCCTTTCCCAGCGCGTTTGATTGCATCAGGAAGTTCTGCATCTGAATAAACATATTCTTGTTTGCCACGTTTCTTGATAAGATAAAGTGGTGGCATTCCGATGAATAAATGACCTTGGTTGATAAGCTCACGCATATAACGATAGAAAAATGTAATCAAAATTGCACGAATATGTGCACCATCTTGGTCGGCATCGGCAAGAATGATAACTTTATGATAGCGAAGCCCATCAAGATTTACATCTCCAATTCCAACACCAAGAGCTGAAATGATTGTTTTGATTTCTTCATTTGCAAGAACTTGTTCGATTCTTTTCTTTTCACTGTTAAGTGGCTTTCCACGAAGTGGCAAAATTGCTTGGAAATGACGATCTCTACCCTGTTTTGCAGAACCGCCCGCAGAATCACCTTCAACAATGAAAAGTTCGTTGTTGACATAGTTTCTGCCCGAACATGCTGCAAGTTTTCCAACAAGGTTATAATTCTCAGCAGAGTTTTTTTGACGTGCAGATTCTTTTGCTTTTCTTGAAGCTTCTCTAACCTTTGCGGCACCAATTGCTTTTTCAATGATGCTTGTAAAGATTTTTCCAGTTCCACGACCTGCAAAATATTTTGTAAGTTCGTTTACAGTTACAGTTTCAACAGCTGGCTTTGCTTCAGGGTTTCCAAGTTTAGCCTTTGTTTGACCTTCAAATTGAATGTTTTTCATTTTAATTGATATGATTGCGGTTAAGCCTTCTCTGAAGTCTTCACCCATCAAATTTTGGTCTTTATCTTTAAGGTTTCCATTCTTTCTTGCCAAATCGTTCATGACTCTTGTAAGTCCACTTTTGAAACCAATTTCATGAGTTCCACCTTCGGTTGTTGAAATGTTATTCACGAAAGAGAAAACACTTTCAGCATATGAATCTGTGTGCTGCATTGCAATTTCAACTTTAATTCCGTCTTCTTCGCCTTCAAAAATGATTGGCTCTTCATAAAGCGCGGTTTTGCCTTCGTTAATATATTTAACAAAATCTTTAAGGCCGCCGTCATATTTATATGATTTAACAATGGCTTGGTCTTCACCTTCTCTTGCATCTATAAAAACAATTTCAAGACCCTTATTTAAAAATGCAAGTTCTTTAAGACGTTTTGAAACAGTGTCAGCAGAAAATTCAACAGTTTCAAAAATGCTGTCATCAGGCAAAAATGTTACGGTTGTTCCAGTAACATTCGATTTCCCAATTTCAGTGAGTGGCTGAACAGTGTGTCCACCTTTAAGCTTTCCATTAACTTTTGTTAAAGCAAACTTGATTTCATATTTCTTTCCATCACGTTCAACAACAACGTTGCACCATTTAGAAAGTGCGTTAACAACAGAAGCACCAACCCCGTGAAGCCCACCAGAATATGCATAGTTTTCGTTGTTAAACTTTCCCCCAGCATGAAGCTCGGTGTAAACAACTTCAACAGCACTCTTTTTCAAAACTGGGTGCATGTCAACAGGAATTCCACGTCCATTATCTTCAACTGTAACCGAACCGTCTTTATTTAAAGTAACGATAATTCGGTTACAAAATCCGTTTGCAGCTTCGTCAATTGCGTTGTCAACAATTTCCCAAATAAGGTGATGAAGCCCTTTTGGACCTGTTGTTCCAATATACATTCCTGGGCGAAGACGAACAGCGTCCAGCCCTTCCAAAACTTGAATATCTTTTGCTTGATAAGTTTTATTCATTTTTCCCTGTCCTATATATAATATTCTTTTTATAGTATAACAAATTTAGACGTTTTAAGGCAAACCATTTTTCTTCTTTTTCGCTAAATTTCCCACATTTTTCAAGAAATATTTACATCTTTTAAAAGATTAAATAAAAAATGATAAAAAACATAAACTAAATAAAAGGAGAAATTCAATGAAAATTTTATTAACCGGTGGTGGAACAGCCGGACACGTAATGCCCCACTTAGCTTTAATGTCCGATTTTCGTAAATACTTTAAAGACATTGTATATGTTGGAAGCATTTCAGGAATGGAAAAAGACATCATAAAAAAACAAAAAGATATAACCTATCACGAAATTGTCACAACAAAATTTGTTCGAAGAAAAATTTGGAAAAATTTGCTTATTCCATTTAAGCTTATTAAAGCAATTCATCAAAGCAAAAAAATCATTAAACAAGAACAACCAAGCGTTGTTTTTTCTAAAGGTGGATATGTTTCTCTTCCGGTTGTCATTGCATCAAAACGATGCAAAGTTCCTGTTGTTGCACACGAAAGCGATCTTGAAATGGGTCTTGCAAACAAACTCTCAAAACCATATGCAAAAGTGATTTGCACAACATTTGAAAAAACGTCTGAAAGATGCAAAAAAGCAATATGGACCGGCTCGCCAATTCGTAAAGACATGATAAAATCAAAGCAAGAAGCAATGAAAAATCTTGACATAAATACATCTCTACCAATTCTTGCAATTACAGGTGGAAGCCTTGGTTCAAGGTTTATAAATAATAAAATATGGGACGAAATTTACAACCTTACAACTGAATTTTATGTTCTTCATCTTACTGGAAAAAACAATATCAATCAAAAGTTATTAAACATTCCAAACTATAAACAAATAGATTTCACAATGGATATTGGTTCAGTTTTGTCAGCTTCAGATATAATCGTTTCTCGCGCGGGATCAAATACGATTTTTGAGCTTGCAGTTATGCATAAACCAATGCTTTTGATTCCTCTTCCAAAAGGCAATTCTCGTGGAGACCAGGTTGATAATGCTAAATATTTCAACAGTCAAGGATTTGCAAATTTTGTCACGGAAGAACAGCTTGAAAAACAGACATTGAAAAGCCATATTATGCAAACCTATAAAGAGAGGAATGTTTTAATTTCAAATCTTAAAAAGTCGGGGATTTGTCCTGGAAATGATAAAATTATAAAAATCATATTGCAAAACACAAAACCAGATATTCAAGAAAATGAATTAAAAGAAAACAACAAAAAATCAGCAAAATAAAAAGGATACAACAAGTATCCTTTTTTGATTAGATTAATTCTTTTTCCACCTTTTCAAAGTTGGAAAAAGTTTTGTGCAGAATTCTTTCATTTCATCATTTGTCATTCCAGCTTGAGCACCAAATTGAGAGCACATTTCAATATATTTTTCCATTGAAACTTTGTCGATAAATTCGCCATTATCATAGCAATATTTGCAATAATCTTGATTGATGCTTCCATCTTTGTTTTTTCCAAGTTGATCAACAGATGAAATTGGCATGGCGCAACTTTGGCAAATTTTATTTTCCATTTTTTGTTCCTTTCTTTTTCTTTTCTTCTTCAAACTCTTTAATTTTTTCTTCAATTTCAAGATCTTCCTCATCTTCTTCTCGAACATGGGTCATTCCAGTAACATAGGAAATTGGAAGACAGAAAACCATTCCACGAGCAGCAGACTGATAGTCAGTTGCTTGATAAATTGCCTTCATTGTTGGAACAACGTTTTCCTCTGGAACAATGATTAAAACAACTTCATTTTCAGGGTCAATTTTAATTCCAAAAAATTTTTTCTCAGATGGATTGCTGCCTTTACCAGAAAGAACAACTCCGCCGTCTGCTCCAACACTTTTTGCTGCATAAATAACTTCTTCACTATATCCGCGTTGCACAACAGCAACAACAAGTTTGAAGGTTCCGTCATCAAAAATTTCATTATCAAAAATGTTCATATCAATCTCCTATAAACTTGGCCTTTGCTCCCAAATAGCCATCAACATCAATAACAAACGATTTTCCATTTCCAGGCTTTGCAAGTGAAAATTCAATTGAAATTGTTTTCATAACTTTTTTTGTGTCTTCAACTCTTGAAATTGCAAGAATAACAACCATGTCGCTTGTTCCAACTTTTAAAGATGAAAACATGCTATATCTTGAAACACCGATACCACGAATGATGGAAACAACTCTTGCTTGAAGGTCGTGAAGTCTTGTTTTAATTTGATTTTCATATTCACGGTTAACAATGAAAACGCACATTGAAAGTTCATTAATTTCGCTCAGCCTAATTGGTCTTTTAACAGTTTTTTTAACCTTGGATTTTTCCACTTCCGTCCTCCTTCATTGCGTCAAATTGTCCTTCAAAAATCTTTTCGAATTCTTTAGATTTTTCATCGTGCTTAATTTGTTCAATTTGGCGGCGGTTATATTCTTCTTCAAGTTTTTCAATGTTCGAGAACATATCAATTCCATATGAAATTCGAAGTGCTTTTTTATATTCTTTAGTTTCGTGTGCTTTAAGCTTGATTTTATAAATAACACCAAGAATTTCAAGAACTAAAATTGGCATAAGTCCAACAGAAGCGATAAGTCCAAATCCTTGAACCCCGCCCCCAAATCCGCTTGCAAAACCAATCATCATTGGCAAGATAAATGCGGCACACATTGGACCAGATGCAACCCCGCCCGAGTCAAATGCAATTGAAACAAAAGATGTGCTTGAAAAAGGCATTATCAATAGAACAAGACCATATCCAATTCCAACAATCCACCAAATTGAAAGGTTGAAAATAATTTTAACAACAAAAATTGAAACGGCAAGCATCATTGCAATCGCAATTGCAAAAATAACCGATCCTTTTTTAATGTTACCTTGTGTAACATCGTCAACCTGACTTCCAAGAACTTTAACAGCTGGCTCAGTAAATGTAATCAAGAAACCAACGATAACTGCAAAAACAATTGAAAAAGCCTTGCTTCTTGTTGCAAGAAATTTTCCAACAGCTGTTCCCATTTCCATGATTCCAAAATCAATTCCAAAAAGGAATAAATAAAGACCAACAAATGTGATAATGCTGCTTACAGTAAGCGAAATTTTCTTTTTCTTTGGAAGTTTCAAAAAACAAATATCAAAAATGAAAAAGATAAGCAAAAGCGGAAGCATTCCAAGCATTGTATTAAGCAAAACATCAAGGAAAATATTAAGCGATTCTGATGCCATTGGATTTACACTTCCCTTCCCAGATGTGATAAGTCCAAGAAATGCAACAGCCAAAATTGGACCAAGCGAAGCAATTCCTATAACTCCAAAATTATCACTGTTTGACTTTGCATTCTTGTTTCTTGCAATTCCCGATGCAAGTGCAAGCAAAAATGGAGATGTAACTATTCCAGTTGTAGAACCGCCAGCATCAAATGCAATTGCTACAATGCTGTCAGGAATAAAAATACAAATAAGAAAGATCAAGGCAAATGTTGAAAGAATTACATATTTATAGTTGATAGACTTAATGATTCTGAAAAGTGCAAAAGCAACAAAAATTCCAACACCAGCACCAATCATGAAAATAAACAAAAACTTGTTAACATTGATTCCATTTTCAATAACTTGTCCTGCAAGAACATTAACATCTGGCTCAGCGATTGTTGCAACAAGACCAAAAATAAACGCAAAAAGCAACACAACCGTCATTTTTGAAAATCTATTAACCGAATCTCCAACATATGACCCCATTCTCATTACAGAGCCATCAATGCCCGACAAAAATAATACTTCGCCAACAACGATGATTGCCATTGAGCCGATAAATTTTAAAAGCAGATTTGTTTCAAAATGAGCAAAAGAAAAATGCAAGACTAAAACCACCAACAAAATTGGCAGAACTCCCAGCCCCACATCTTTAAATTTTGAAAACAAATATTTCATTAAATTTTATCTCCAGTCAACAGAACCAATAACGTCTGCATCAAAACGACGTTTGTTTTTGCCACGTGGCTTGCGGTTTGTAACCTTCTTCTTTGGTGCAACTGCAGGTTTTTGAACTGGTGCAGGTGCAACCCTAGGCTCGGTGTGAAGCTTAATTTCAACACGAACTGGCTCAGAATTGTTTGAAGATGTAACAATTGTTTTTGGAGTATCGTTTTCACGAACATTAACAACAACTGGTTTTGTCTCTTCTTTCTTTGCCTGTTCAACTTCAACCTTTACTTCTGGCAATTTTTGTTCTGATTTTTTATCTTTCATTTTTGCCAAGATTAAATCAAGTTCAGCTTTATCTTCTTCAAGCTCTTTCTCAGCAGCAATTTTAGCTTGTCTTTTCTTTTCAACATCTTCAAACATTCTTGAAAATGTATTTTTTGCTTTTTCAACATCAGAATCAGAGAATGTTTTCTTCTTTTCTTCAACTTTTTCACTTGCAGAAATATTTCTTTTTGCAAAGAAGTCATCAAAGTCTGAAGATGTTTTGCGATCTTGATTTGCTGGTTTTGAAACATAGTTCGAAACAGGCGAACTTTTGAAAACTGGTTCAGCTTTTGTTTGCTGTTCTGGTTCAGATTTTTTAAGTGGAAAGCCAAAAAGATTTGAATCGTAAACAGGATTATTGCTTTCAACTTTGTCAACCTTTCTCCAATTTTTAAAATGTTTAAGGTCAACGACATCGGTTGCAGGTTTAGAAAGCGGACCATTATATCTTGCGGTCTGCTCGCTTTCACCATAAACACGAGAAACTGTGTTTTTAGATTTAGCACTATCTTCTTGTTTAACTTCTTGAAGAGCTTTTTTGAATGCTTTTTTCTTTTCACGACTGTCGAAAATATCTATCATTGTTCTCCACTCCTATTTCTGTTTGATTAAATTATATATTATATATTGTAAAAATCCAAACAAAATAAAGCAAAATTTTCAATTTAGATAAATATTTTTACAGTGCCATTAAGAAAGCAATAATGATTCATAAAACATTTTCAAACATTTGTTCTATATTTGGTTGCTTTTCTAAAAATTATTTGTTATAATGTTTTCAAACATATGTTCGGAGAAATGAAATGAAAAAATATATCACACTTGCAATAATGCTTACACTTCTTGATGGAAAAGTTCACAAAGCAAAACAACTTTCTGAGAAATTTGAAGCATCACTGAAAACAATTTACAGAAGCATTGACACTTTGCTTCTTGCTGGAATGCCCTTGTCAGTAACACTTGGCAGAAATGGTGGTTTCAGTTTGCTTGATACAAGCAAAATAGACTCTGGTTTTTTCACAAACAACGAGCTTTGCTCTTTCCTTTCATTCATCAGTGCAAACCCTGGAAAGTTTGAAAACGAGGCAAATTCTTCCCTTCTTGAAAGAATTAAAAATTCTTGCAACAAACAATCAAAGTCTTTAATCGAAAAAAGCCAGCAACTTATTGTTGACACCGATGTTTGGGGTTCTGCAGGAAACTTTAATACAAATCAAAACATCATTAGCCAGGCAATTGAAAACACATTTAAAATTAAAATAAACTATTCAGAAAAAGAACTTACAAAACGAACAATTCACCCATATGCTTTGGTTTTCAAAACAGGTTCATGGTATGTTTATTCTTTCTGCGAGCTTAAAAATAGTTTCAGGCTTTTCAAACTTTCAAGAATTAAAAACATTATAGTATTACCAGAAAAATTTGAAAGACAAAATATTAATTGCCTTGATAAACCATGGAATAATTCATTTCAAAAAAATCTCGAAAAAATCAATCTTGTTTTAGAAGTTAAAAATCAATTTTTACCTGAATTATATGACTGGATTGGAACAAATTTTTCAACCATTAAAACAAGTGAAAATCAAACCACAATTTCAACAATTGCAGCAAACTCAATTGGACTTATTCATCGCATAATGCAATATGGAAATAACGTTAAAGTTGTTGCACCAAATAGTGTTATTTCAAGCATCAAAAACGAATGCGAAAACATCTATAAAAAATATCAAGCATCATAATTTAAAATTATAAAAAACGCAAAAATGAATATTATTATATAAAAAAACAATTAAATTTTAAACATTTTACGATAATTTTAGTTAAAAAGTTTAGTTTCGAATTCTTTTTTAAATTTATCTTCTTTCATATACTCTATAACTCCTTCTTCTGCTAAACAATCAATAAATTCACCCATTGATTTAAACATTTTTGGGATAAAGAAATAATATGCAAGCGACCCCGGAACCGCATTAATTTCATTAAGATAAATGTTCATTTTTTTGTCCATAATAAAGTCAATACGGCAAACACCAAAAAGTCCAAGATCTGTGTAAACCTTTTCAGAAATTTGTCTTATCTTTTCAACCAATTTTTTAGGCAAATCATCAACAAATTTTTTATTTTCAGACAAATATCCACCACCTTTAGATGGTGCTTTTTGTGTTGTATTTTTAGCCCCATTTTTAGATGGAACATTCTTTTCATCACCAATATATTTGTCTTTAAAACTTAAAATCTCATCGCTTCTTAATGGTTTATCAATTTCGCTTAAGATGATCTTTCCATCTTTTTTCATAACTGCAATATTAAATTCAACCATCTTGTCAAGAACTGCTTTTTCAATCAATACTTTTTCATCAAAAGCAAGCGATGATTCTATATTATTTAAAAATTCTTCTTTATTTTTCGCAACAAAAATTCCAATGCTACTTCCAAGAGTTGCAGGCTTAATGATCACAGGATAACCAACATTTTCAACTTTTTTTAATACATGTTCCCTATCATTTTCCCATTCTTCGAGCGAAGTTTTAAAATATTTTAAAAATGGAATCTTTAAACCATCAAAACAATATTTTGAAAGAAGTTTATCCATGCATATCCCAAGGGCTGTATGACCCCCAGAACTTACAGGAATTTTTGAAGCAAGCAAAATGTCAGAAAGCATTCCACACTCGCCAATTCCACCATGACAACAGTTTATTGCAGAATAGATTTCAATTTTCCTATCAAACAAACCTTTCTTATAATAAAGGCAATTGTCGTTAGTTTTTAAAAAAGCCTTAAAAAACTGATTTTGCTTATAAGTGTTTTTAAAATCTTTAAACATATGCGAATTTAAATTTTTTCCCGCAAAATAAAACCACTCGTTGTCTCGATCAATATAAATAGGAACAAGATTAAATTTTCCATTATATCGATTTTTAACAATCAGAGCGGTTATAATTGAAATGTCGTGTTCAAACGACTTTCCACCAAAAATCAATAAAATATTTTTCATATTATCCCCCACAAATAAAGTTGTGGAAGATTTTCATTAATTATAGTTATCTGGCAAATCATTTTCAAACAAAACAACATCACCTGGTTTTGTAATTTCTGAAAGAAGTGATGTTGCCTGACCAAGACTTCCTGCACGAAGAATTCTATCTTCAGACATATTTGCTTCTTTAAGTCCAGCAAGCAAGCTTTCATAGTTTGTTGTTCCGTTAATGATAACAAAATCAGCAGTTTCAGCAATCATTTTGCCAAGTTGTTTGTTCGATTCAACCTGTTCTTTTCCAAGTTCAACAAGTCCAGGAGTGATGACAACTTTCGTTCCGTCATAATTTGCCAAAACCTCAAGAGCAGCTTTTGAACCTTCCACACTACCATTATATGCATCATCAATAATAACAAGTGAGCCATTTGATGGAACAAGTGCCATTCTGTGTGGAGAAGGAACCAAAATTTCTATTCCTTTCAAAATTTCTTCAATTGTAAGACCGAGCGATAGACAAACTGAAACACAAAGAATAATGTTTGAAACATTGTGTCTTCCTAGCAATCCGGCATGTGTTTTATAGGTTTTACCATTGTAAACAATTTCAAATGAAACCCCACGATTGTCATATGAAATCTTTCTTGCATAAAGATTTTTTGAAGAATCAAAACTTGTGCAAAGTTCTTTTTCAGCAGTGCATTTATCAAACAAAACATTGCATTTTTCACAATCACCATTAAAAAACATTTTGCCGTTTGTTTGACTGATATAGTCTGCAAGTTCACCTTTAGTATTTACTAGAGCATCTTCACTTCCAAAAGTTAAAAGATGTTGATTTCCAAGACCAGTGATAATTCCGATGTTAGGTTTAACAATATTGCAAAGTTCTTTAATGTCTCCAACATATCTAGCGCCCATTTCTGCAATAAATATTTGATAAGATTCAAGTGAGTTTTCAAGAACTGTTTTTGAAATTCCAAGCGGAGTATTGAAACTTTGTGGAGTTTGCAAAACTTTATATTTCACTGAAAGCATCGTTGAAAGAATGTTCTTCACAGATGTTTTAGCATAACTTCCAGTAATTCCAATTTTAATAAGATTTTTATCTGCATCAAGCTTCGCTGTTGCTTTTTTAACAAACTTTTTGTTGTGAAGTATTTCAAATGGCAAAGTAATATAATATGCAAGGCAAACAAGAAGAGGAACAAACATTGGAATAAGTCCAACTGCTCCATGTTTGAAATATGGAATATATAAAAATGAAATATTCAAAATTACAACAGTTAAAACAAAAACCAAAGCTGAATAAACAACAACAAGTCTTGTCATTCGTTTAGTATAGCGAAGCGGAACCTTCTGTTTAACAGAATATTGATTTACGATATAAACAATACAGAAAATCAAATAGAAAACAAGACCAAGATATGTCATGATCTTATAAACAAAAAAGTCTTCAAGAAGAACATTTGTTATAAGTAGTGCCGCACATGAAAGGAACGACAAAACAACAAGCCTTCCCCATTCATTTCCCTTATTGTCCTTAATCCATTTAAAATAACCTTTCATTTTATAAGATGAAAGTTGCAACACATGCAAAAATTTATAGCCAACAAAAGCCATTAAAATTGCATTTGTAACAGCAATTGCCATAACAAGCCAGAAAGTTAGCCATGTGTCAAAACCAAAAGGAGCTGGCATGTCTGCAAGATTGCTCGAGTTTTCAAGTAAAAGTTGTGAAAAATTCATAATATTTCTCCTTCTTTTATTTTATAATAAAAACTAAAATATCGCAACCAAAAACAAATATTTGAGAATATATTTTAAAAATCACAACCGCTATAACATATCAGATGCGACATAAAAAATATTAAACCAAATTAAAATCAGCAATTCAGAATAAAGTTTTTGAAACTCTCAAAAAATAAATCAAAGTTATCAAGATATGAAAAATGACCTGCATTTTTAACAATAAGTAACTTGCTGTTTTTTAATAGCGAATTATACTTTTTAGCCATTGATAACGGTGTTTCACTATCTTTTTCACCATAAAACAATAGAATTTGCGTTTTTATTTGCTTTGCTTCTTTTTTCAAATCACGATTTACAACATTAATAAAGGTCTGTTTCATGATTGGTGAAAGTGCTTTATAATCTTTCGAACCATAGCTATCAAGAACACTTTTTGGAGCTTTTCCACTTAATACTTTTTTCTTTAAATGTTTATATTTTCTCACTTTAAGAAAATATTTTAAACCACGTTTTGGTCTAAGCCCAGCACCATCAACCATCATAATTTTATTAATTAAAAATGGATATTTATTTGCAAGCAAAATTGCAACCCGCCCACCAAATGAATGGCAAACAATATCAACACTATTTCCTTTTGCAATTTTCACAATAAGCTCAACAAGGTCAGAAACATAATCATCAAGACAATAAGGTTCTTCTGGTTCGCCAGTTTCTCCGAATCCCGCAAATGAAACAAAAACCATATTGCGATCAATCTCTGCAATATGGTTTTTCATAATGGCAAAAGAGTTTTTATCTCCACCCCAGCCGTGTAAAAAAAATATAAATTTTCCCTTTCCAGGAACAAAATCAAAATCCATGCTTAACAATAAATCAAAAATTCTTAAAGTGCTTTATGCATTACAATGGCACTGTTTTCACCATAGTATTTTTTTCTTATGCTAATTTGCGAAAAATTCATTTTTTGATAAAGTGAGATCGCAGGAATATTGTTTTCATTAACCTCTAAAAACAAATCTTTCACACCCTTCTCTTTCATTATATTTTCATAAGAAGACAAAAGTTCCTTAGCGTATCCCTTTCTTCTAAATTTTTCATCAACACACACTTGCAAAATGTCAGACTCATCAATAGATATGCTTGCTGAAATGAAGCAAACAATTTTGCCTTCAATTTCGCCCTTAACAACAATATAATTATTATTTTTTAAAATATAATAAAAATCCTGATGTTCCAACTTTTCAAGGCAAGAAATTTGAAGTTTATCAAGCTGATTTTTATCAGAAATGTCAGCAATTGAAAATTCCATTATCTTCCCCCAGAAAGTTTGTTTTCACGTTGGATTTCCGCTTGGGATTTACGCAAATATAATGTTCTAATTTCTGAAATTGTTACATTTTTTCCGTTAACAATAGCATCAATTTCATTATAGGCAAGCATTGGTTCAAGTGTTGTTAAAAGCCCAATTTGTTTCATTTTTTCAGCAAGTGCTGAATCTGAAACAACATATGATTGATTTGTATTAAGGTCATTAACATTCACACAATCCATTTTACCATTTGATGTTTTTAAATATACAAAATCAGAAAAACCAACAAGAACAACATTCAATCCATTTTTAAAATAGTCAAAAGAATTGAAGGTTTTAAATTTAATGTTTTTTGTGATTCCAAGTCCTTTTGCAATTGAAACGGCAACACGAATCCCAGTGAAACTTCCAGGCCCAATATTTACACAAATTTCATCAATCGAATCAATATCACAACAACAATCTTTTAAAAGTGTGTCAATAAGTTCCATAAAGCGGTCAGCCTTCACACTTTCACTTTCAATCATTTTAATAATTTGTCCATTTTCAAGCAAAGCAACTTTTTGTTGATATGATGCATCTAAAACTAATGTTTTCATTTTAACTCCTAAAAAATAATTTCTCTTTCGTTGTCGCCAAGTTTATTTATTTGAACAACTTTAGCATTTTTATCAAAAAACTCAGAAGCACGTTCAGGCCATTCAACAAAGCAAACTCCGCCACCATAAAAATATTCTTCAAATCCAATATTGTAAAGCTCATTTGGATCATTAAGTCTGTAAAGATCAAAATGATAGATTGGAAATTTATCAAGATCATATTCATTCACAATGGTAAATGTTGGACTTGTTACTTGTTCATCATCGCCACCAAGAGCTTTAACAATTCCTTTAACGAAAGCTGTTTTTCCAGCTCCAAGATCACCAATCAAAAGCACAATATCACCTTTTGATATTGTTTTAACAAATTCACTTGCAATTTTGTTTGTCTCTTGAATGTTTTTTGAAATATATTTCATCATATCACCCTGCTTGTGCCAATTCTGTTTGCACCAGCACGAATAAGTTCTTCAGCTTGAACTGGAGACTTAATTGCACCACTTGCCTTAATTGCACACTTTCCTTCTAATAGTTCATGAAGATATGAAACATCTTCAACATTTGCCCCACCTGAGCCATAGCCTGTCGAAGTCATCACATAATCAATTTTTGCTTTTACACATGCCTTGCATACATTTTTAATTTCATCACGTGAAAGATAGCACGTCTCAATCACTGCCTTAATAATTCTACCTTTTGAAATTCTTACAATACGACTAAGCTCATCTTTAATATAAGAATAGTCGCCTTCTTTAGCTTTTGAAATGTTGATTACAACGTCAAGTTCATCAGCACCATCTGAAATTGCACTTCGTGCTTCTTCAACCTTTGTTGCAATTTTATTTGCACCAAGTGGAAAACCAACAACTGAAACAATTTTAATTTCCGGTTTAGAACTTTTTGAAATAATATCTTTTGCAACAAACACATTTGTTGGGTTCACACAAACGGCATAATATGAATTCTTAATCGCAATGTTCACAAGAGTTTTAATGTCTTGATCAATTGCTCTTGGATCAAGAAGTGTAAACTCAACAGCATCGTGCAGATTTAATGGTTGATTTGTTTCAACATATTTTTCTCTTCTCTTAAAAAGCATAAATACTCCTATATGGCGGTTTTAATGCAATATTTCAATAAAATATTGTTAATTTTGCGTTTTTTTAAATTATTACTTTATATAAAATTTTTCGTTGTTGAGGTTTTGATTGTGAAATTCTGAAAGCTTTTTTAAGCATCGTAACACTCTCTGAAAAGTTCTTATTATCAATATGATAAAATATTCTTGCAATTTTATCACCTTCAGAAATCTTGTCTCCTTCTCCAACCATAAGAACAATTCCAGCATTTTCATCTTTCAGTTTTCCATTTCTGAATGCAAGATTCATATAGGCATTAAAAACCCTTGAAATTACAATATCATTAACATAGCCCGATTTGTTTGCAGACAAATATGAAACATGAATTCCATCAAGTAGTTTTTCTGGTGTGTGTTTAAAATCAACAAATTCACCACCATATTCAGAGATAATCTCTCTAAATTTATTGAGAGCAGTTCCACTGTTGATCGCATCATCAAACAACCTTGCTGCATCTGGTCTTAAAATTGTTGGGTCAGACAAGATCAATGCATTTATGACAAGCTCCTTTGAAACGTCAAGAAGCTTAGATGCATAAAGTGATTTTTCACAACGAATTACTGACAAAGCTTCTTCAACTTCAACCCTGAGTCCAACAGATGATCCAAGCGGTTGATCAAGATTGCTTATCACACTTGAAACTAAAAAGCCAGCAAGCTTTGCACCTTCAACAAGATATTTAGCAAGTGTTTCTGCATATATTTCTGATTGAAACATTGCTCCTTCACCTGTTTTAACATCAAACACAAGAGCGCTTGCCCCAGTTGCAATTTTCTTTGCAAGAATTGAAGCAGCTGTGAATGGAATTGAATTTATATTAAATTTCTTTGCAAGTATATATAATTTTTTATCAACCAAAGCAAAGTCATCTTCTTCAATTACTCCGGCATTAGTTTTATTTATAATTTGAACAAGTCTATCTCTTGAAATTCGAGCATCAAAGCCATCAAATAAACGAAGTCTATCAAGAGAATTATTGAAAGATCCATATACGTCTGAAAGTGATTTAACATTTTTGACACCAAGCGAAGCTAAAACAGACATAAAAATTAAAGTGCTTGCATCTGAAAATTCACCAGCACTATGCTTGTCAATAACAAAACCAACATCTTTTTTAATGTCTAATCTTCTTCCAGTTTTTGCTAAAGCATCTGCAAGAAAAAATGTTTCCTCATAAGAGAAATTATTTTCATCAATCAAACGAAGAAAATCAAGCATTTTCGCTTCATTCAATTTGCCTTGATAATATGACAAAATAATGAAGCTTATTTCTTCTTTAGAAAGTGAAAGACCATTTTGTTTTTGTTCTAATATTTCAGAAATGTTCATAAAATTCTCCTACTTGTATTATACCCGTTAAAAATAAAAGTGGCAACTGTTTAAGAAAGTATATTATAAAATAATATTGTCAAAACTCTATTCATGGAACGAAGCAAATTTGCCAAATTTTTAGATAATGTTGCAGTTGGAATACTTGTGTTTTTTCTTTCATATTTAACAGCTAAAAAATATATTAAAACAAAAATAACATGTCTTATCGTTTCAATTCTGATCATGTGTCTTTTTATATTTGCTGTGCACAAAATTCAAAACAGAAAATATGCAAAACTCGGTCTCAAAAAACAAGAACAAAAACAAATTGAAGCATTAACATATTTTTTAAAATCTCAATCTAAAATTAAACAAAATCTAGTCATAAAACAAATATTTAAAAATCAATATATCACATATAAAAATCAATTTTTCATTTTAAAAAATCAGATTGCAGTGCTTAATAAATTTTCAAAAAATCAAGCAAGTGAAGAAGATGTATTTTATATAATTTCAAATTCGGATTTTTTAACGAAAAATGGAATTAAAGAAGTTTCAATTTTATGCTCAGCATATGACAAAAATATAAATACAACACTATTGAAAAACAAAAACTTTAATATTGTATTTGTCACCCCGGAAATATTATATTCTCTTGCAAAAAGCCACAAATATAATTTGCCAGAAATTGAAAAAACGCAAAAAATCAAAAAAACAAGTGAATTTCGCACAATATTTGCCAAAAATCATGCAAAATATTTTTTTAGAGTTTCAATTCTTCTTTATATATTTTCAATGGTTATTCCTTATTCTAGGCACTATATTTATTTCGCAACGGCATCATTATGCATTTCATTTATACTTTTAATCTTCGGAAAAAATGAAAAAATTGTTTTCAAATATCGAATTTTAGATGAAGAATTTAATAATAAAAATAATGAAAAATAGATTATAAAATTCAATAAATTTAAACAAATTCAACACAGTCGCACAAAAAAAATAGACCAATGGTTTGGTCTATTTTTCTATAAATTTTATCTTTTAACAACAAGTTTATTTTTCTCAAGATGTGAAATTAAATTGTTTAAGAATTCATCAATTTCAGAACCCTCAAGAGTGTGATCCTTGCCGCAAAGTTCATATGATACTGTAACGTTCTTTGTTTCAGAACTTCCATCACCTTCATAGATATCTTTCAAAACATATCCATTTGAAATTTTAGAACGATATTTATTTAAGATTTGTTCAAGCTCACCATAAAACATTGAAGAAGGAACTGAAACACTAACATCAAGTTTAACACTCTGGAATTTTGATGGAACTTTTGCTTTTTTAAAGAAACCGTGTTTGCTTGCAAGTTTTCCAAAGTCAAGTTCAAGACAAACCATATTAAGTCTTTTATCAATAGATTTTGATACTTTAGGATTAAGAACACCAACATATCCAAAATCATCTTCTCTTGAAACAATTCTGAATGTGTTATATGGGTGCATGAAAGATGGTTTGTCGCCTTCTTTCAAGAAAAGTTCAAGTTGAAGTTCATTTTTAGCATAATCAAGAATAAATCTTTTCATTTCTGTAAACAAGTCTTGAACGTTTTCCGTTTGACTTGCAAACACAACTGCAAGATGTTTTTCTTCATTAACAAGATTTTCAGAATTAAGACTTGGAGCAACTCTTCCAACTTCATAAACACGAATGTCTGAAAGTGCATTTCTGTTTTCAGAAACAACTTTAAGCATTGTTGGAAGAAGTTCACTTCTAATTCCACTTTGACCAGCATTTGAACTGTCAAGAAGTTTTACAACGCTTTCACTTTCAATAAAGTGTGATTTATTGAAGTCTGCAAAGTTCCAGATGTGAGTTTGAACTTCGACTGCATCATATTTTACAGCAAGAAGCTTTTTCACTTCATATTCTTCCCTCACTTGAACATTAAGTTCAACAGGAGCTGGGTTAAAGCTGAGTGGTGCAGGAACAATGTTGTCATAGCCATACATTCTTGCAATCTCTTCAACCAAATCTTCTTTCATTGAAACATCTTTAGTCGCACGATATGTTGGAACTTCTGCAGTGATAACATCACCATTTTGTTTTACACCAAAACCAAGTGCTTTTAAAACTTTAACAATTTGTTTATCTTCGATTTGTGCACCAATTCTGCGTGAAATAAATTCAGATGTGATATCAATTGTTTTTTTATCGTAATGTTTTGAATATACATCGGTAAATGCACTTGAAATAATAATGTTTTTATCGATATGTCTTAAAACTTCCAAAAGTCTGCCAAGAGCAATGCTTGTAAGTTCTGGATCAAGTGATTTTTCATAACGTTGAGAAGCATCTGTAACAAGACCGATTGCTCTGCTTGTTTTTCTGATCATTACAGGGTCGAAGTTTGCACTTTCAAATAAAACATTTGTTGTGTCGTCTGAAATTGATGCTTTAAGCCCACCCTTGATTCCAGCAATTGCAACAGGAACTTTTTTGTCATCAGCAATAACAATTGCACCTTCTGGAATTTCATGTTCTTCGCCTTCCAAAGTTAAAAGCTTATCGCCTTTTACTGCCTTCAATACTTTAATTCCATGAACAACGTTATGATCAAAAGCATGCATAGGTTGTCCAGTTTCAAGCATGATATAGTTCGTAATATCTGCCAAGAGATTGATATCTCTCATTCCTGCATAGCACAAACGAATTGCCATTTGCATTGGAGATTTTTTAACAGTAACATTGTCAACAGCAATTCCGCCATAACGATAGCAATCTGGATTGTTGTTCTCAATATCAAGTTTATGAAGCCCGTCAAATTTAGAAAGATCAATTGTTTCAAGTGGTTTAAGTTCCTTATCGAAAATTGCAGCAAATTCACGAGCCAAACCATAGTGACCCCAAAGATCTGGACGGTTTGTTAATGTTTTATTGTCAATTTCAAGAACAACATCGTCAACTGGCCAAACATTTTTAATGTCTTCACCAAGTAGAACATCTTCTTGAACGTCCATTATTCCGTCATCATCTGCTCCAATTCCGAGCTCAGCAGCACTGCAACACATTCCGAAAGATTCAACACCAACAAGCTTTGCAGGCTTAATTTTCATTCCAGAAACACAACCACCAACAGTTGCAACACATGTTACCATTCCTACTCTAACGTTCGGAGCACCGCACACAATTTGAAGAATTTCTTTTTTAATGTCAACTTTCAAAATATGCAAATGATTTGATTCAGGGTGATTTTCACATTCAATAATTTTTCCAAAAACAACACCATAGGTGTCTTTACCTTTTTCTTCATATCCTTCAATTTCAGCAGTTGCTAAATTGAATCTTTTAACAAGTTCTTCAGTTGAGATTCCGTCAAGGTTAACAAAATCTTTAATCCAATTCATTGAAATATACATTTTTTTATCCCCCTAAATTTTTGTTCCATATTGGCTGAGAAGTTTGATATTTCCGCTGTTAAGATAGCGAATGTCTTCAAGACCAGTTCTGATCATAACCAAGCGATCAAATCCAAGGCCAAATGCAAAACCATTATATTTATCAGGATCGATTCCTGCCATTTTCAATACATTTGGATGAATCATTCCGCATGGGCAAAGTTCAAGCCAACCAGTTTTAGAACAAGAGTTGCAACCTTTTCCACCACAGAATGGGCATGTTGCATCAAGCTCAAATGAAGGCTCGGTGAATGGGAAAAATCCAGGACGAAGACGAACGTTAACATCTTTTTTGAAAACACCTTTAAGCATTTGTTTCATGAAATAGATAAGGTTCGCAACTGAAACATTTTCATCAACAACAACACCTTCAACTTGGAAGAATGTGTTTTCATGTGTCGCATCAAGTGCTTCGTTTCTGAAACATCTTCCTGGGAAAATAACACGGCATTTTGGGCCATGAGTTCTTAAAATTCGGTTTTGAGCTGCAGATGTTTGTGTTTTCAACACTTCACCATTGTCAAGCCAGAATGTGTCTTGCATGTCACGTGCTGGGTGTGATGCAGGAACGTTAACCGAGTCAAAGTTGTTATATTCGGTTTCAATTTCATTTCCATCTTCAACAATGAACCCCATTGAAACAAATGTGTCAATAATTTGTTTTTGAAGAATTGTTCTTGGTGAAAGTGCCCCAGTTTTTAAATCAAGTGGCAAAGTATAGTCAATTCTCTTGTCATTTTTAAGTTCTTCTTCAAGAGCAAGAGCTTCAACCTTTTCTTTAAGATTTTTAGATGTTTCTTCAACATTTGTTTTAAGTTGATTGATAAGCATTCCAATTTCTTTCTTTTGGTCATTTGGAACAAGTCTGAAATCTGCCATTAAGTTTGTAATCTTACCTTTCTTGCCAAGAAATTCCAAACGCAAATTTTCAACATCTGCAAGAGATTTGACATTTTTACAGAATTCTTCAAATTCTTCTTTAAGTTTTAAGATTTTTTCTTTCATTTTTCTTCTCCTTCATAAAATAAAAGCGCCCATGGAGATTGACTCTCCAAGGACGCATTGGAAGCGTGGTACCACCTTGTTTCACACAAAAAGTGCCTTATTTAAAGCCTTTCACGGGGCAATCCGTCTTGCCATTTCCTGCAAGCAACTCTTATGCCGAAATTCATTTTCAACTGAACCGCATTGTTTCACAGCCACGAACAACACTCTCTTTTAGGAATGAAGAAAACTACTTTGCATCGTCAACGTCTTTATTAATAATCATATTATAAACCAAAATAGCTTAAAGTCAAGCAAAAAACTAATTTGCTTCAAGAACATGTTTAACTTTCTTCTTCATTGAGAAACGATAAACTACCAACTTTTTACCAATATGGCAAACAGGTTCTGCGTTAAGCTTTGTTGAAATTTCTTCAAGCATTGCCTTATAATCTTCATCACTTGAAAGAACAGAAATTTTAACAAGTTCTTTAGCATCAAGTTCCATTGAAATTTGAGAAAGAACATTATCAGAGATTCCATCTTTACCAATAATCACGGTTGCATCAATCTGACTTGCAAGTGCACGAAGCTTTGCACGAGTTTTAGAATCCATATACACTCCTTTATTCATCTGGGAAATATTCAAAGTCAACATCTTTAACACGAATAATGCTGCCTTCTTTTGCCCCACGTTTTTTAAGTTCTTTAATTATACCCTTTTCTTTTAAAACCTTTTGGAAATATGCAAATGATGTATAGTCATCAACAACAATATTTCGAACAAGTTCGTCAATAAAGCCACCAGAAAGGACAAACGCACCATCGTCTGAACGAGAAATTTCATAGCGATTTTCGTCTGGACGAGTATATACAAATGGTGTAAATTCAAGGGGTTTCTTTGGTGGAAGTTCTTGAAGCTTTTTAATAACAACTTTCAAAAGCTCATCAAGATTTCGGTTTGAGACAGCGGAAATTTCAACAACATCATATTTGGTTTTAAGTCTTGAAAGATGTTTTTTGAAATCTGAAATTTGTTTTTCAGTTGCAAGATCGCACTTGTTCAAAACAATAATTTGTGGAAGTGCTGAAACTTCTTTTCCATATTTTTTAAGCTCATTATTGACAATTTTAAAATCATTATAAGGGTCACGATCTTCACTTCCAGAAACATCAATAACATGAAGCAAGAGTCTTGTTCTTTCGATATGACGAAGGAAATAGTGTCCAAGACCCACACCTTCACTTGCACCTTCAATAATTCCAGGGATATCGGCAATTACAAAACTTTTGTCATATACTTTAGCAACACCAATATTTGGAGAAAGTGTTGTGAAGTGATAGTTTGCAATTTTAGGTTTTGCAGCAGTAAGCATTGAAAGAAGTGTGCTTTTCCCTACATTTGGGAAACCGACAAGACCAACATCTGCAATTGTTTTAAGTTCCAAAATGACCTGTTTTTCTTCGGTAAGCTGACCTGTTTGTGAGAATGCAGGTGCTTGACGCTTGCTTGATTTAAAATGATAATTTCCCTTTCCGCCTTCACCACCAACAAGTGCAACAACTTTGTCACCATCATTGAAAAGGTCTGCCAAAATTCCACCAGTTTCGTTGTCTTTTATAACAGTTCCACAAGGAACTTTAATGATAAGATTTTTTCCACATTTGCCAGTGCAGTTTCCACTTCCGCCATTTGAACCATCTTCTGCACGATAATGCTTTGTAAACTTAAAGTCTGCAAGTGTGTCAAGTTGACGATCAGCAACAAAAATAATGTCGCCACCCTTTCCGCCATCACCGCCATCTGGACCGCCCTTGCGGACAAATTTTTCAGTATGAAAAGAAGTCTTGCCGTTTCCGCCCTGACCTGCTTTGATATATATTTTTACTCTATCAACAAACATTTTTTCTTTCCTTTACTTTTATTTTTTGATTAATTTTTGATATTCATTGCAATATTGTTTAAACTTGCAAATTTCACATTTTGGATTTCTTGCAGTGCAAACATATCTACCGTGAAGCACCAATGCATAGTGTGTGCTGCTCCAATACTTTTTAGGCAAGATATTTTCAAGTTGTAATTGTGTTTTTTCTGGAGTGTTCGCTTTTGCAAGACCAAGTCTGTTTGAAACACGAAAAACGTGAGTATCAACTGCAATTGCTGGCTGACCATATACCATTGAAACAACAACATTTGCAGTTTTTTCGCCAACTCCACGAAGAGATTTAAGTTCTTGTTTTGTTTTTGGAAAATTTCCACCAAACTTAGTCAAAATATCTTGCGATATACTTTTAATTGCAAGAGCTTTATTGTGATAAAATCCACAACTTCTGATTTCATTTTCAATTGTTTCAAGTGGAAGCGATGCAAAATCTTCAGGAGTTTTATATCTTTTAAACATTTCTTTTGTAACTTGATTTACACGTTTATCAGTGCACTGAGCAGAAAGCACAACAGCAACAAGCAACTGAAATGGCGTTTCATATTCAAGTTCACACTTTGCATCTTTATATTCGTTTTGAATTTCTTCTATAAGTTTTTTATTGTTCATTATCTGATATTCTTTGTTTTCTCATAGATTTGTTCATAGTGAAGAAGAGTTACAGCATCGTTAAAGTTACGAATGTTAAGACCTGTAAGTTTTTGAATTTTATCAATTCTATAAAGCAAAGTGTTGCGGTGCATAAAAGTGCTTCTGCTTGTTTCACTGATGTTAAGGTTATTTGCAAAAAATTCATCAATGCTTTGGCGAAGTTCAACATCTTTAAAAATGTCTATAAGGTTCTTAGTAAGATAAGTGTCTGCAAGTTCAACCTTTTCATCACCATTGAGATATTTATACACTTTTTCCATGAAATCTATCTTTTTATTCGATCTTTTATTTTCAGCAGAATTAGACATTTTTCTCTCCTTTGTTTTTATTCAAATATAGTATAACAAATTTCGTGTAAAAATCAATTGTTTATAAAACTTTAATAAAAGTATTTTTATCAAAAATAAAAATTTGATTATTTTTAGCTATAGTGTTCAATTTTTCATCAGACAAATCATCGATTTTTACAAAAGAAACAACTGTAACTTCCATTTGCTCACTTTTAAGCAATTTTTGCTTTTCTAAAATGTAATTAAAATTTGCACCAAGTTTTATTTGTCGAAGATTTTTTACATCAACAATTTTATTCTTTTTATAAACAAATTCTTGATCTAGTAAATAATAATTATTCCCATCAAACATTAAACTATAATCTTTTTTATTGTTTTCAAAAAAGTCGCAAGCAAACAAATCAATTGGATTTTTCTTTAACGTTTCAATATCATCGATTTTATAATTTTTGCCAAAACTAAAATAAAAATATTGGTTTGCAATTTTAAGCTGGTTTTTAGAATTTTCAACATAAATCATAGATGTTTGAGCACTTTTTTCATTAAAAAGTGTTAAAATTGCGTTTTTTATAAAAATGCAATCTTCCTCGTTCTCACCTTTAAACAAATCATCAAGCAAAATCAATTGAGGCTTTTTAATGAAGCACCTTGCAATCGTAAACACCTTTTGCTTTGCGCTGGATAGTTTTTTCATTTTGGTGTTTAATGGTTCATCAATACCAAATTTATTCAAAACTGAAACTGCAATATTTTCATCAAAAGGTTTGTTTAACACATCAAACAAAAACTTCAAATTTTGGTAAATTGTTTTATTAAAAAATATTACAGGATCAGATGGAATATAAGAAAAATTTCTTTCTTCAAGAGAAATTAACTCTGCATTTTTCTTGTCAAAAAACATTGTGCCGGCATATTGTTTTTCAAGACCAGAGATAATTCGAAGAAGACTTGTTTTCCCCGCTCCTTCACCACCAAGTAAAGCAAGATTTTCACCACCACTAAGCTCACATGAAAAATCAACCACAGAAAGTGGTCTTTTAATATATCCAAAAGAAAGATGATTGATTAATAGTTTCATAACCATATTTTACACTATTTTTCTGAATTTGAAAATCTTTTTTTGAATATAGTTTAACATGAACAAAAATCTGTTTACATTACTACTTTCAACATTATTAATATTGAATATTGTGCTAATATCAACACTTTTCTTTTCGCTTGGTCAAAAATCAAACTCAAAACCAATCTTTAAAGCATTTCAAAATGCAACAATGCAAATTAATGTTGTCGAAGAATCTTCACTTAAACCAATTGATAATGCAACCGTATGCATCGTTGAAGCAAGACACTATGAAAACACAAATAAATATGGCAGAACCGGTTTTATGTCGGTTCCAATCATCAAGACAAACAACTATTCATTATCAAACATTCCAGACTATGGAACTCTTACAATTTTGATTTATAAAACTGGATATTCAGATAACTTGACATTCAACTTTCACATTATGCCAAAAACCATAAGTGTTGGACTTACAATAAGGCTTCGCCCAATAATTAACAAAGAAGATTTAGAGCCAACAATAAATGGAATATGCCCAGACCCTGGGTTTTGTAAAAATTTGATAAAACTATACAAAAAAAATTTTTAAGGCATTATTTTAGTAGATTAATTTGAAAGATATGTGATATAATCCTTATATCAATTAAGGAGGAATTTATTATGAAAATTGATATTTTAGAAAGAGGCTATAAAGCAAAAGATAAACTTAAAGACCTTATTGAGAAAAAAGTTAATCGTTTTGAAAAATATGTTGGCGAAGATGCTTCATGCAAAGTTGTTTTATCTTCAAGAAATGATAACAGCTATAAAATGGAAGTTACTCTTACAGCAAAAAATCTTTTTGTAAGAAGTGAAGTTGAATCTGACAATATGTATGTTAATATTGACACTTGCTTGTCAAAAATTGAAAGACAAATTGTTAAACATCAAGACAAATTGTCTTCAGCAAAGAAAGGCGGATTCATTGATCCTGCTGAACTTTTGTTCTTTGATGAACTTCCAAAATTCAGAAAACCTGTAATTTCAAAACGTAAACATTATGACCTTCACCCAATGAGCGAAGCAGAAGCAATGGAACAACTTGACCTTGTTGACCATGATTTCTATGTTTTCTTGAACGAAAAAACTCAAAAAGTTAGTGTTCTCTATCGCCGTGGTGATGAAGACTATGGTGTTATTGAAACAAACATCTAATCAGTTTTAATAATAAAAAAAATAAAGCCCACAAATTTGTTGGCTTTATTTTTTTTGAATCCTTCCCTTTTCTTTATAAAAAAAGAGCTCTTTTTTTGAGCTCTTTTATTTTTTAATGCTTATTTATCTTCTTTTCCAAAAACAAACTTTCCATCTTTGAAACTTACAACAACTTTGTCGCCATCGTTAATGTTTCCCATCAAGATTTCTTCGGCAAGATTGTCTTCAATTTGTTGTTCAATGAAACGTTTGAGTGGTCTTGCACCATATTCTCTGTTATAACCTTTGTCAAAAATTTCTTGCATTGCACCATTTGTGAATTGAAGTGAAATGTTTTTGTTTGCAAGTTTTTTATTAAGATTATCAATCATGATGTTTGCAATTTTGATAATGTTATCTTTTGTGAGATAATCAAAAACAACTGTAACATCAATACGGTTCAAGAACTCTGGTTTAAATTTCTCTTTAAGAGCATTCAAAAGATGTTCATGAAAATTTTCAGTTTCGGTTTTTTCATCGCCAAAACCAAGAGTTTTTGTTTTTTGAAGGTCTGCAACACCAACGTTGCTTGTCATAATGATAACAGTGTTTTTAAAGCTTACTGTTCTTCCTTGGCTGTCTGTTAAACGACCATCATCGAGAACCTGCAAAAGCATGTTAAACACATCTGGGTGAGCTTTTTCAATTTCATCAAAAAGCACAACAGAATATGGTTTTCTTCTAACTTGCTCTGTAAGTTGTCCACCATCGTCATGTCCAATATATCCAGGAGGTGCACCAATAAGTTTAGAAACTGAATGTGCTTCCATATATTCGCTCATGTCAAGACGAATTACAGTGTTTTCATCGTCAAACAAGGCTTCTGCAAGAGCTTTTGTAAGTTCGGTTTTACCAACACCAGTTGGTCCAAGGAAAATGAATGAACCAATTGGACGTTTTGGATCTTTAAGACCAGCACGTGCACGTCTGATTGCCTTAGACACCGCTTTGATAGCTTCATCTTGCCCGATTACACGTTTGTGAAGTGTATCTTCAAGATGAAGAAGTTTGTCTTTTTCGCTTTCAGTAAGTTTTGTTACAGGAATTTTTGTCCAGCTTGAAACAACTCTAGCAATGTCTTCAGATGTGATAACACCTTCTTGGCTTTGCTTTTGATCGTTCCAATCTTTTCTTAAACGATCAATTTCTTGTCTGCACTTATCTGCTTTTTCCTTATAGATTTTTGCCCCGTCATAGTTTTCTGTTCTGCGTGCTTCTTCTTTCATAAGCTCAATATTTGCAAGTTCGTCTTCAAGTTCCTTAAGTTTAGGAGAAGCAACCGAAGCACCAACTCTTGCATGAGAACATGCTTCATCTATAAGGTCAATTGCCTTGTCTGGCAAACTTCTGTCCATAATATAACGAACAGACAAGTTGACAGCGGCTTTAATTGCATCATCAGTGATTTTAACTTTATGGAAAGCTTCATATGAATCACGAATGCCTTGCAAAATTTTGATAGTGTCTTCCTCGCTTGGTTGGTCAACAATAATTGGTTGAAATCTTCTTTCAAGTGCTTTGTCTTTTTCAATGAATTTGCGATATTCTTCAGTTGTTGTTGCACCAATGGTTTGCATTTCACCACGAGCAAGATATGGTTTAAGCATGTCTGAAGGTGAAACTTCACCATCTTTTGAACCTGCTTGTGCAAGCATGTGAATTTCATCGATAAATACGATAATATTCTTTTGGTTTATGATGGTTTCAATTGCATTTTTAAGTTTTTCTTCCATTGAGCCACGATATTTCGTTCCCGCCATAAGTGAGCCAATTTCAAGAGAAAAAATTGTTTTTCCTTTCAAAACTTCAGGAACATCACCTTTAACAATAGCTTGAGCCAAACCTTCAACAACAGCAGATTTACCAACACCAGCTTCACCAATCAAAACTGGGTTATTTTTTGTTTTTCGGCAAAGAATTTCAATGATTCGTTCAGTTTCCTTTTCTCTTCCGATGATAGGGTCCATTTTTCCAAGTCTTGCACGTTCGGTTAAGTCAATGCCCATGTCTCGAAGAACTTCAGGAAGTTTCGCATTTACATTTTTTGATTTCGTATCTTTTTGTTTTTCATATGAATTAGTTTGCGAAGAAGCTGCATAGTTCGCATAGTCATCGTCAACTTCTTCTCCATTTATAACTGCAAGTGTTCTCATTGCAAGTTCTTTAACATCAACAGATAAGCCTTGTTCAAGAATGCTTACTGCCATGCAACCAGAATCTGCCAAAAGAGCATAAAGAACATGTTCAGTTACAAGATATCCAAGCTGAGCCTCATAGCAAATTGTAGAAGCTGTTCGGATAATATCTTTAACACGTGGAGTATATTCAAGAGTAACTTTACCAATAAATGATCCTCTTGAAACTCGTGTTTGTTTAATCATTTTTAAAATTGCACTTTTTGTTGCACCAGCTTCTTCAAGAAGTCTTTGAGCAACACAACCATCAGTGCTTGCAAGTCCATAAAGCAAATGCTCAGTTCCAACCTGAGTTTCGCCAAGAGAATATGCAAGTTTTACAGCATTGTCAAGTGCCTTTTTAACATTTGGTGTCATTGGAAAATTTATCATAATAATCTCCTTATTTTATTCTTAAATTTTGAAGGGTTTTTGCTACAAATTTTGCTCTTGTTGTTTTTTCTTCAGTTTCGCTTAAAGCTTCTTGCCCTGCAATTTTTGTAAGGCTTGAAGGCAAAGCATCGAACAAGAGTCTGTCGATAAGCGCATTGTCACTAAACTTCATAAATCCAAGACAAATTCCCATTTTCACTTCACCGATATATTTCATAAATTCACCGGCTGAAAGCAAAAATGCATTTGTCAAAATTCCATATGCTCTGAAAACTCGGTCTTTAAGTTCAAGTTGATTGTTATGAAGCAAAACATCACGCTCAGAAAGTTCCATATTTGCAACTTTAATTGCACATTCTGTAACCTTCTGAATAATTTCTTTTTCCGAAACCCCAAGGCTTCGTGCATTAGAAATTTGATAGATATAGCTTAGTGCTTCGCTTCCTTCACCAAAAACTCCACGAACAGTGAGACCTTGGCTTTTGAGCATTGAAATCACATCTTGAATTTTGTTTGAAATTGTAAGTGCTGGCAAAAACATCATTACTGATGCTCTCATTCCCGTGCCAATGTTGGTGATGCAACTATTTAAAAAGCCATATGTAACATCATATGCAACATCAAGTTTTTCAATAAGTTTGTCATCAATCGCAGACAAAATCTGATAGGCTTTGTCAAGCGATAAGCCCTTCAAGAAACACTGCGCACGGATATGGTCTTCTTCATTAACCATTATAGAAACGGTTTCGTCTTCAGACAAAATCACCGCTCCACATTCTTTATTTTCAAGAAGTTTGGTTGAAATAAGGTGTTTTTCTTGCATTACTTCTGCATCAAGTGCTGGAAGTTGCTCCATTGTGAAAAGTTTATAATCTCCAAGCGGAAGAACAACTGAAGAAACTTCGTTTATAACTTTATAACCCTGATTTTCCGAGATTTTTTCTGGAAAAATATAGCCAGATAAACACCTTGCAAGGCGAATTCTTGATGATAAAATTACACTTGAATCTGTCATGAAATTTCCTCCGCCAAGCGTTCTCTTCTGCCCTTGATTTGGTTTGCCAAAATATAATCTTGGCAAGCAACTGCTTTTTGTTCCTGTTCTATCAGTCTTGCAATTTCACGCTTTTTTGCAGCTTTTGTTGCTTCTTTCGATGGCACTTTTCCAGTGTGAACGCATCTTCCATGAACATCAAGAGCAAAATCTTTTAAATATGGATAAAATGTTTTATAGCATTCTGTGCAATTAACAAAGCCAGAATTTAAAAAATCATCAAGTGTTGTTCCACATTTTTTGCAAACAAGTGCATTTTCACTTGTGGTTCCAAAATCACTGTTCCAATCTTGTTTAACCTGGCTGAGATTATTTTTTGCAGAAGTAAGTGGATTTATAAACATATTATTCTTCCTTTTGTTTCATTAGTGTTGTAAGAACGTTTTTAAATGCTTTTGCTCGAATGTTATCCTTAATTGTGAAAGGCATTGCAAGAGATAAGTCTGAAAGAGCACTAAAAATGATTTCTTTTTCCTTGTCTGAAATGATTTTTTCATTTTTAAGTTTTTCAAGAATTTGCGACAAACGTTTTTGTGAAAGCTCGTCTCCAACACTTTCCAAAATTAAGTTGCTTACATATTCATCATTATCGAGATTAATTTTACTGATTTTTATATAGCCACCGCCCCCACGTCGGCTTTCCTTTACAAAACCTTTATCAACTGTAAATCTTGTTTCCAAAACATAGTTAATTTGGCTTGGTGCACATGAAAAGAAAGTTGCAAGTTCGTTTCTTGAAATGTCAACACTTTCATCATCGCCCATTGTTTTTAAAATAAATTGCTCAATAATATCACTAATATTTGCCATAACTTCTCCTTGTCTAACATCTTATTTTCTGTTTTACGATACTATTATAAAACAAAGGTCAAAGAAAGTCAAACATATTTTTAAAATATATCAAAAATTTTTCAATGTCAATAGTTTGTGACAAAAATTTTTAAATTATGGTTTGATAAACAAAATATTTTTACCTTTTTTAAGGGCATAATCAACAGTAGATTTTGTTCCCCCACTAAGGTTATTAAAGCAAGCAATAACAAGATCAGCTTTGTCAACCATGAAATGGTTTCGTTTTATAAAGCAACCCGAATAATAATCTGTTGAAACATAAACAGGGTTTGCCCTTGAAAGAATATCATTATATCTCTTTTTATCGGTCTCGCCCCATTTTTCAGGCTGATTTTTGCAAGGAATTGCAAGCATAAGCTCAACAGTTTTATTATTTTTCGAAAATTGTAAAACACTTTCACAAGCAAAGGTGTCAAAGCCAAGAGCAACACCACTGATGAAAGTTTCAAAGCCACAATCAATGCAAGTTTTTATAAGTGCGTTTAGCTTTTGTTTAAACTTTTTGCACATGTCGCAATCTTCATTATATCTCCAAGGCAAATGGCTTGGTCTATGCCCAGTGAAACATATTGTTTTCCCTTTAATGCTTTTCAAAAAACTTATAAGTTCTTCTCGGCCCATATCATCAAAATATGCAATGTTTTGTTTTTCAAAAATGTTTTCTTGAACTGCAATATCCATATATTTCTCCTATAACTATAGAATATCACACAATAAAAAATATGTCAAACATATGTTCGACATATTTCATTATCGTATATTTTGCACAATTAGCTAAACAAAATGACAAATGTATTGAAGAATGGTTTCAAATAAACCAAGAAACCAACAGCCGCCAAAATTGCACAAGCACCAATTGTTCCAACCCAAATAAAGAACTTTTTATCTGAAAGTTTAAAGAAATGGTTAAGCACACAGAAAATTGCAAACACCAAAATTGATCCAATTGTTATAAACAAACAAGGTTTAAGAAGTTGTGGTGAATATGAAATTTCAATTTCATTTTCTGCACTTTCAATTTCAACAACCATGAAATTATAAAATGCATTTTCAACCTTAACATCTTTTCCATTCAAAGTTGCATTCATGTTTTTAAGGTTAACATAAGGAACAAAAAGATATTTTTGTCCAGTTGTATTATCAAAACTGATTTTAATTTTGTCCTGAGTTGTAACAAGATCAACACTGCTTGTCAAGAAATTGTTTTCATAGATTGTTTTAAATCTTGCAATGTCAAATTCAGCAAAAACCATTTTAGAAAGAATATATTCTTTCGTGAAGTTCTTTTTAAATTGATCTTTGTTTGTGTCTGACTTTGGAATTACAATTTCAACATCGTTAGTAATGTTAACACCATAATCATTAAGTCCTGGAACAACATCATATTCATTATCATTTAACATGGTTTCAATTGAAAGTTCAGTATTAAGATAAAGAATTTTGCCTAGAGTTCCAAAAACAGTGATAACAAACTTATCTTCAAGTTCAACAATTCCAACATCAAGTTTTTTCATAATGTCTGTATCTTGACTAAAAATTGCCTTATAAATGATGTTTTGAATTTCGATAAGATCTTCTTTATTTTCAAGAAGTTTAACAAGGTCAACATTTGTTGTAAATGCTTTTCTTGTTTCAAGTTTAAGCTCATAAAGATTAACTTTTTTTGTTTCGCCAGAATTTGAATCAACATAATCAAAATCTTTAAGGAATGTATAATAACTATCATCTAAAACTTTATCAGAAAGAACATATCGATTTCCAAGAAGAAGGTCTGTCATATATGTTCCGCCAGATGAATAAAGGGTTGTAGAAACCGTGTTATATCCAAGATGATGATATGCTTGATATTGTTCTTCACTTGAAATATGAATCCAAGAGCTCATTGAAGCATAGTCAACTAAATATGGAAAGTTATAGTTATAAAGATGGTCTCTATCTTTAAGCTTATATCCATTTTCAAGTTCTTTAGTGTCAATATTAAATGCGTTTTGAACACGTGATGTTGTGTCAGACCTGTCAACATACGAAGCACCAAGATAGCCAGTCATAAGCATTACAACTTGAAGCATGCAAAGTGTGAAGATAAGCACCCCACCCTTAATGTTTCCAAATGTGAGTTTGTCTGTTTTAACACGAAGAGACAATTCAATTGCTGCATATGATAAAGCAAAAAGGAAAAAGTAATAACTAAATGATGTGAAAGTTACAGGTCTGAGAAGTTGAATTGAAACACCAATCCACATGCAGAACACCATCATCACTACACTAAGTCCTAAAAATGGGATCAAGAGAGCTTTAACAACATCAAAATATTTCTTTTTAGCAGGTTTAACATCTCCACTCTCTTCAACATTTATTTCTTTTTCTTGTTTAACTGCAACTGGTTGCTTTGGTGCAAGAAGATATTTATCAATATAATAAAGCGAAGCAAAAATCATTAACATGATCAAAACAAAGCCATAGCGAAGCGGAAAACAATAATAGCTTCCGGTGTGCCACATCTTATTGATTGGTTCAATGATAAGTCCAACACCACAAATAACGAAACTGAGCATGAAAAACAAAACATTTTTCTTGTCTTGTTTATATTTAAACATCAATCTCATAAAGAAAACAACTGGCAAAGCATACATGATCACAACTGCAAGTTTAGAGAAGAAATATTTATAAAGCTCAGCTTTATCATTGTTTGCAGTTGATGAGAATCTGTGTCCACCAAGTGATGTCACCATTGAAGGGATAAATGTAACCATACTTATAAGAAGGCTGATGAAAATTCCATAGAAAAGAAGCGATGCAACTTTCATTCTCTTCCCCTTTTCGCAAGCAGTGAAAATGTAAACAGTTGCAATCACAACTGTTCCAACCAAAACCATATAAGTGATATAATAGCTTAAAATCAACATATATGAAAGGACAATAACGAACCACATTATTTTGCCATTATTAGCAAGTTCTTTTGCGGACAAAATTAAAAGTGGAAGCAAAATCATAAGATCAAGCCAACCAATGTTTGTAAAGTGGATCATTGTCCAACCAGAGAAAGTCCAAACAATTGCAAACAAAAGCAAAAACCATTGGCTGATTTTTGGAAAGAACTTTTTAAAGCAAAAATATGCTGTTGTTGCCATTAAGGCAAAACGAACAATAAATAAAAGAGAAATGCCATAGATTATGCTTTCTCTTGGAAAAATTCCAATAATCCAGCTTAATGGAGATAAAAATCCATTAAGAACAAAGCTTGAAAAAAGACTTCCACCTGCCCCAAGGTTGAAAGAAACCATGAAACTTGACCTTCCGTGAAGCCAATCCCAAAGTCCAGTATATGCAGGGATCAAACCATCACTGCAATCAATATAGCAAATTGACTCTTTGCCAAAAGGAGAAATTCCCTTGCAGAGCATTGCAAACACATAAACAAAAATAGAAATTAAAGCTGGCAAAGAATATTCAAGCACTTTAAGCCATTTCTGTTTTTTTGTAGAAATTACTTTACTATTCATAAAAACTCCAATAAATTTAATTATCCTTCTTATTTTATCAAAAAAAACATATGATGTCACTTAAAAAACATACAAATAAAATTAAAAAATTATAAAAAACACTTTACAAATTCCAAAATATAACATATAATATGTTCACTTGTGCGAGGGTGGCGGAATAGGCAGACGCGCTTGTTTAAGGGGCAAGTGATGAGAGTCGTAAGGGTTCAAGTCCCTTTCCTCGCACCAAATAAAGAACTAAACTGAATGGTTTGGTTCTTTTTATTTTGTTTTTGGACTTGAACAGTCCGTAAGAAAACAGTCCAGTGGACTGTTTTATAGGACTCGGCGTGAAAGCGAAGCGGAGCAAGTCCCTTTCCTCGCACCAAAATAAGAAAAACAGGGATTAATTCCCTGTTTTTTTAATTTTGTAGAGAAAGAAAACATTTACATTCTAAGTGTGTCAGGCAAAATTGGTTTATAATGATTTTATTATTGTGATGAACAATAGAAGCAGATTTGCTTAGATTTTTGAGATTAAAGTTTAAAACAAGGTTCCCAATTGTATCTTGTGTTACATTGGGGTTCTTGATTTAAGATTTAAGCCAAAAAGATGAGTAAAGATGCGTGAAATAGTGTCGGCGGTTCGGTAGAGAGCCGAAACCAAAAACTCAAGTCCCTTTCCTCGCACCAAATAAAGAACTAAACCGAAAGGTTTGGTTCTTTTTATTTTGTTTTTGGGACTTGAACAGTCCGTAGAAAAACAGTCCAGTGGAATTCTCTACTCTTTATACTGCTATTAAAAAAATAAACAAATTAATAATATGTCAGTTCGTGACAACACATATAATAATCCACAAACCTTTTCCAACAAAAAAAAGCAGAGATTAATTCTCTGCTTTTTTACTATATAAATTACTCTGCTTTTTCAACAATTTCAACTTTTCCGAGTTTTTTTGTTGTTTGATTATTTTTTGCATATTTTTCAAGATATGCAATGCTTTCTTTAGACAAACAATCCAAAATAGGCTTTTTATCTTTAACTGTATCAATAAAGTTTAAAAGAGAAAGTCCAAGATCAATTGTATCTTCAGTTATATTATCTTGAAGAATAAAAGCATCTGTATTCATGCTTTTCATATTTTCAATCAATGTTTTTGAAACATGGTTGCTAAATTCAGAATCAATATAACGATAAATTTCATTATGAGCTAAAAGATTTTCGACAACATCTTCACTTGATAGATAACCTTTAGATTTCGCAAGACTTAGAACATCAATAAGATCTTCAGCAAATTGTTTTCTTAATGGTTTTGAAAGTTTTAAATATGAAACATATGGTTCATTATAAACTTGATAAATAATATTATTTTCGTCGCCATTCCAAACAATATCTTTCATTGCTGGTGGCAAAATGTAAAATTGTCCAGGACGATTGTTAATATGCTCAAGCATGATTGCTTTAAGAGAATTAAGGTTAATTTTTCTAAGTTTTTCTTTTTGTTCTTTTGAAAGTCCAAGATTTGATGCATTTGACATGATTTCCCAACAACTTTCAGCCAAAATCAAATAATAATTTTTTCTGTTAGATTTAATTTCGTCCATTGTTGGCATTTGATCGCTAAATGTATTAAAGAAAGCATCAAGAAGCTTTTGTTTTCCAAGTGGAAGACTCTTCTTTTCTGCCATCGCAAGAATTGCTGCAAGCATTTGTGTTGACAAGAACAATTTCTTTCCACTGAACGAAGCACTTGTAAAGCCTGGGTGTGTTGCAATTTCATAATCTTCACAAAAATCTATATCATCATGAAAGAAAAATTCAAGAGTTTCTCCAGGAAAAATTCCAACAGCTCTTTCATAAAAGTTTTTAACACCCTTTCTTGCATCAAGAAGTGTAAATTGATTTTTATCAGCAAGAAACTTAATCATCAATTTTTCTTCAGTGTCAAGCTCAATATAGTCAAGATATGCTTCAAGTTTGTCCATTTCAAACATGCAATTTCTATATTGATTATATTTTTTAAGATTCTTTTTTGGTTCTTCCTCAAGTTTAAAACCATATTCAAACTCTAACATTGTTGTGATAATATGAAGTTTTTCAATCGACTCATAAATTGCTTCAAGCTCAAATTGTGAATAATTTGAAATATCATCTGGCTCCAAAAAACTATAATGCATTGTGCCAACAGGAGTTTTGTCCCCTTCAAAGAAAAATGATTTAACCGCTTCTTTATCAACCATAACCTGCTCTCCTATACGAAAAGTATATCACAATTATGACATTTGTCAATATTGACTTTATGGTAAATCGCTTTTTAAAATATAGAATCAAAGAAAAGCATTCTATATGAAATATTATAAAAAAAAGATTAAACAAAAACTAATTTTTGCAAATAAAAAGGCAAACATTTTGTTTGCCTTTAAAATAGATTAATAATATTATTTGTTTTCAATTTCTGTTGTATCAATCTCGTCACGTTTCTTTTTTGCTTTAATGAAATATACAACAGAAACGGCTGCGGCACCAGCAATAAGAACAAGAATGATCGGAATTACAATTACAAATGAAATATAGCTTCCATCACGAACAGTCTTAATCTCAACATTAATATTTCCGTTTTTATCAAGAGAGCTTAAAAATTCTTTTGTAACATCAATTACAATTGAGTTTCCATCATTATGAACGTTGTCAAGCTTGTCAGCACGAACTTTGTTAATATACACATTTTTAAGTTCATATGAGAAATCAAGCTTATAAGCAATTGTAATTTTATCACCAATTTGAACCTTGTTTGATGAAAGGTTTTGAGTTTTTGCATGTTCAGAAGTTGATTCAATTTTAACATTTACATCTGATTTTTCATAAACAAGACCAAGAGAAACATCTTCGTTCTCAATTGATTTTGTAATGATTTCTTTATCAGCAGGGTTTTCATTTTCAAGTGTAAACTTATTGAAAGCATATCCACGATAGCTATATGCAGTAACACGAACTTTTGTTCCTGCAGAAAGAGTCATGTTAAATTCTGTTTTCTTGTCATATCTATTTTGCAAAACCCAAGCACTATTCAAAATTTCAACAGTGAAATATCCAGAGCCTTTAGAAAGTTCATCAATATATACACTTGCTCTATATTGTCTTGTATAAATTGCCTTAACATAAAGAACATTTTCTGTTCCTTCAGTAACATAGGTTTCATCAAATTTAAGTCCTTCGTTATATGGAACAAATCGGTTCGCTATTTTATTGAAAATCTGATATTCTTGAATTTTATAATCTGCATTAAGTGATCCAACTATGGTTTCAATTCTTGTAATTTTGTCACCAATGCGAATCTTGTTTGTTTTAACACCATTAACATAGATGATAGAATTCATGTCATATTGGCTTAATCTTTCGTCTTTATTGTCAAAAGCATATACTTTCAAAACATAAAATTGCTCATCAAAATTAATCTTAATTTCACGATTTTCAGAAATGTCTTGAAGAGTGATTTTTCCGTTTTCAAGTTCTGAACTTGAAACGTTTTCAACATTTGCAATAATAGAACCTTTTCCAGGAAGTGCATAAATTTCAACTTTCTCAAATGCTGAAACATAGGTTGTAAGAACCCCATCAACAATTTTTTCAGAGCTTACAGGAACTTGATTTACATATGCAGCAAACTCGCCTTCTCCTGTTGCTGAAACTTTAATTTGATAAAGTTTATCAAAAACAACATAGACATCAACTTTGCCATTAGATGCATATTTATCATAAAAATCAGCGCCAAGAACTTGATTATTTTCTTGAACAGAACGCAAATCAAATTCTTCATAACTATTTGTTTGATTATTCATGATTTTGCAAGCAAAAAATCTGTAATTATTATCAGAAGAAATTGTTACTTTGTTTTTTAATGTTTCATCAACTTTTCCAGTTGTTGCAACAATGTCCAAATATGACGAAACAGTCATGTCTGCATATGCAACCATGCTTCTGTCAACTGCAAGGAAATTTACAACATAATTGATTTTTTCATATTCTGCAGCAATTGTATAGTTTGAAAGAGTTGTTGTTGCGAAAGTGAAATTTTTATTTGCTGATGTAAATTTAGGATCACTTCCTGGGGTTCCAAAGTCTGCCCCACCATAAATTTTTGCAACTGTCAAAGCATAATTATTTTTTGGAACAATTTCAAATGAATATTCTGTTCCAAAGTCAAGTGTAATTTTATTTTCAACCAAAACACCTGAAACATAAAGTTTACCAAAATCATTCACTGATTGATCAATCGTTAAAACAGTGTTGTTTACACGAACTGAAAGCAAAGAAATCTTTCCATCAACAACATAGTTTTCATTGTTTTCACTTGCATATATTTTTTGAACAAGTTTAAGCAATTTGAAAGATGCACCATAGTCACTTCCAAGTTGCTCAAAATTATTCTCACTGTTTACATTATACACAAACCAAGCTGTAAACAATGCATCATTGGTTTTAACATTCAAGTCAATTTCTTGTCCATTTTTGTCTTCAAGACGATTTTCAGTTTTATTATAATAAATTTCGTCTGAAAATTCATTTTCACCACTAAGGACTAAGTCTGATTTATTAACAAAATTAATTTCGATTTTTTCAGAAACAGTTTCGCCTTCTGCAAATGAACTATTTTTTGCAAATGGAAGACTGAAAGCAAGAGTAAAAACAAGTGCAAAAGCAAAAACGAGAGAAAGCAAAACTGAAAATTTTGTTTTGTTATTCTTTATTTTTTTCATTATGCTTTACCCCCTTGTGTATCTTTTGTTTCTGCTTTCTTTGTTGTCTTTTTTGTCGTGGTTTTCTTTTCGGCAGTTTTTGTTTCTTTCTTATCTGTTATAGAAACTACAGCTGCCTTTTTAGAAGTTGTTTTGGGCTTTGCCGACTTTTTCTTTACTGTTGCCGACTTTGTTTCACCAGTCTTTGCTTTTTCCGCTGAAGACTTTGTTGTTGTCTTTTTCGTTTGAGTTTTCTTTGGCTTTTCTGAAACAGGATTTAACTTGGCTTCTGCTTCAGCTTTCAAAGCTGCTTGCCTTGCCTTTTCCTTTTCTTCTTCTTTTCTTTGCTCTTCTTCCTTCTTCAAGATTTCTTCTTGTTTCTTTCTTTGAAGTTTCTTGATTTCTTCATTATAATTGGTTGTTTTAATTGAAAGAACAACAATAACAGCACCAAGACCAATTGCAAGTAAAATATAAATCACAAACAAAGCAACATATGCCCCATTAATCTTAGAGTCAACATCAATTTTAAGTTCATGGTTCACAGTAAAATAATCATAAACATCTTTGTTAACAAAAATTGTAACAATTCCATTATCGCCATAGTTTGCAACGGTTGCTTCACCAAGGCTGTTAAGAGTTTTAACAAAATTCTTTGCACTGCTATTATTGATTGTAAATTTCTTGAGTTTATAACCATTCAAAAGTTTTGCATTAATAATAAGAGTGTCACCAATTTTAATTTTGTCAAGATTAAGAGAAAGTCTTGCATTTTCAGCAGATGAGTCCTCTGAAATTGTAACTTCGGTTTTCACATATTCATAAACTGCAGAAATGCTGCGATTTCCATTCATAATAATATATGCTGTGGTTTGACCAGGAGTATATTGATCATTAACAATAAGTCCTTCAAAATGATCAAATGTCATATGGTCAATGTGTGGAACAGTAATCGTTAATATCGTGCCATAATCAAATGATTTTGAAAGATCAGTAACTTTCACCCCATCATCATAAATTTCAAAAGTTTCTTCAGTGTCATATGCTTTGTGCATAACAATTGATAATTGACAATTTTGAATGAAAACTCCATAAAATTGAATTTTTCCATCTTTAACATATTTATCAACAAAATCATTTGTAATTTGAAGGTTTTTGACAATGTTTACATTTTCATCACTGCTAACAGAAACACTCTCGCCAGTATTAGAAATAAGTTGCCATGACAAAAATCTATAATTTTGATAATTGAATATATTTTTAAATCTAATTGAATTGATTGTATCACCAATTACAACTTTTTTAGCAACTGGTGTATCATAATAACCTGAAACATGAGTAATCTCAGTTAAAATTTCTTCGTTTCCAAGACGTTCATAAATTGAGTTTACAATGTTAAAACTAAGTTCATATGAAGCTTGATTAAAGAAAAGAACAAGATCAATATCTTGATTTTCAACTGTTAAAGAAACATTTGCATCATATTTCTTTTCACCATTAAGTTCAAATCGGGCAAACTTATAATATTTCTTTGCAGTAGGAACAACAGAAATTTTTGTTCCAACTGAATAATATTCACCTGATGTGAAATCAATAACATTGTTGTCACGATCTCTTAAAATCACATCAAACGAACCGTTTGCGGCACATGTAGAATCAACAGCAACACTAATTGCTCTTTTATATTGATATTCAGCAACAATTTCAAGGGTGTCATTATCTCCAAGATAAGTGTTAATAAAATCATCGTCAAAAACTAAATTTGAGATATTTCTTAAAGATGAAACATTAACTTTAACCCCATTAACATTCTTAATGAAATATCCAACAAATTCAAGGTGGTCAGATTCTCTATCATTTGCAACAACATTATTTGTTTCATCAAAAATAGATGCATAAGCATCAACAGTCAATGCATCAAGAGAAACTCCCATATTATTTGTCAAAAGAGTGTCATCTGAAACATAGTTTTCACCATCGTTTGAAAATGAAGTTGTAACTTTAACATGAAATTTCTTAGCAACAAAATTTACAACAACATTTGTTTCAGTTGTTTCAGGAGAAATTACAAATGAATTGTCACTTCCTTCGGTTAAAGCAACTTCATTGACAACAATGTTTTTAACTTCATAATTTTTATTTGCAACAGCAGTAACCTTCACTTTGCAAATATTACTAGTGTCATCAACAACCGATTTTAAAATTTTATATTTCCCATCACTTTCCTTAACAAAAATGTTTTCAAGTTCTGGATAATTATTCCCTTCATATGAAAGGGTTGCTTGACCATTTTGCGCTGTCAAATTGATAACGTAATAATTAGCATCATCAGCTTTTGCAACTGAAGAAAAAGTCAATGCAAAAGAAAGTGACAATACAAAACTTGCAAGCACAAAAATCATTACAGCAAAAAGTTTAGCAAAATTTTTACTCTTAAGTTTACTCATGTGAATACTCCTTATATTAATCTATAAATAGTTTAGAGATTTTTCATTTTTAAGTCAAACAAAATTAATGCTTTTACAAAAATAATTATCATTATTATGTAGAAAACCACACAAACTTATTAAAAATCTACAAAAATAAAAAAACTCTTAAGAGTTTTCTATTTTTTGAAATCCAACAGCCATAAGCCCGAATTTTTCTATATTTTCAGGTTTTAGAGTTTTTGCAATCTCGTCTTCAATTCTGTCAATAGTAAGATTTTTTGCAAAGCCAATTTTTTCCTTCCCAACCATTGCCACAAGGTCTTTAACCGACTCGAAAAACAACATGTCACTAATCGAAACTTTAACTTGATTTTCTCCGGCAAAAATTGAAAGAACATTTCCAACCTTATAAGCCTTATGTTCCTTATCGTCAAGAACAACAACAAACAAACATTTGCCTTCTATAATTCTTTGAAAAGTTTCTTCATTAACTTCAATTTGATAAATATCTTTCATAACTCACTCCTGAACTCATTATATAAAAAAACTATAAAACATGCAAGCAAATTAAAGTCGTTTTTATTAAAAATTATCATAACAAAAATTAAAAAAAATCATTATAAAGCGAAACATGTTTTTTGCGTTAAACAATTCGTCAATATTGCCAAAAATTTAAGAATAATAAATGATAGTCATCGGATTCTTAATTTATATATTTTCTCAGCACTTTCAACATTTTGCACATATTTTTCAGTCTCTTTGAACAAAATTTGCGTTTTTTCAAGTCTTTCGCCGCCAGCAATCCAACCTTTAACTACCCCTTCACCCGCATTATAACATGCCAAAACAGTAACTTTATCATCATATTTTTCAAATAAATAAGAAAGATATTTTACGCCAATTTTAATGTTGATTTCCGCATCATAAAGCATTTTTTCATCGAATTCTTCACCATAATAATTTTCATATATCCACTTCCCTGTTGACGGCATAATTTGCATAAGTCCTATTGCACCCTTTTTAGATTCAGCCGCCGGGTTAAAATTGCTTTCTGTTTTAATGATAGAAGCAATAAAACTTGGAGAAATATCATTTTCTTTCGCATATGTTTTTATAATGTTTTTATATTTAAGCGGAAATAAAATATTAAACGAACACACCGACAAAAACAATACAAAAACAACAGCACAAATAATGGATAAAACATTAACGTTTTTAAGTTTTTTCATATTTATAGTTTATGCAATTTACAATCAATTTAAGCAACATCTTGAATTTTTTAATTAAAGTGATATAATGTGTTCAGGAGAAAAATAAATGTCACAATCCTATATTGAAGAAACAAATAGAACCGAGCAAGAAAAAATTGCAATCATCACACAAAATTTATTGATAAGCGAATATTTCAAAACAGTTTTTGGAATTTTTCCTTATGACATTTCAAGAGATAAGGACGGACATATTGTTGTTTTAAGTTTTGAAAAAGATGATATCGACGCCTTCACCATCGGAATTGACAATAAAACAAAACAAATTGCACCATTTCATGTTGGAAGAATTTCATTTGATACATACAATTATGATAGGATTGGAGAAATTAATATAGTAGGAATCCACCCCGCTTTCATGCGAAAAGGTCTTGGAACAATTCTTCTTCAAAGTGCAGAAAATTACATCAAAAATGCAGGCAAAAAAGAAATCACACTTGATGCAATTCATAACTATGAAGACATGTCTAAAGCACACAAATCACTTGATGAAATATTATCAACAATGCCAAAAGAAAAAGCAGAAAAATATATTGCAAAAAACTTTTGCGATGTAAACCAATATCTATACACCACAATGGGATATGTCAAACTTGGCGATGGAAACAGATATGCAACAGTAATGAAGAAAAACAAGCTTAAGCAAATCTCAATTGCATATGGATTAAGTCGCCCACTCTCAGTTTCAACAAGCAAAAAGCAATTCCCAATCAGCCTTGCATTTGAAGATATAATTTTCACAGCACAACATGGAAGACAAAAAAACTTTTTTGTAAACACATATAATGCATTAAAGTCAGAAGATTTCTCACCATTTAAATTCAATGCAACAGTAAACGACCTAATGAACTTTCATAATGTTGTAATGCACATAAATCCAACGAATGAAATATATAAAGACAGACTTTTCCACAGCGAAACTTATATGCCGATTCACAGCGAAAAATATTCAAATATTAAGAAACTGTCACAATCAATTTCATCATATCCAAAGCTTGATAGAGCAATTCTTGATCCAGTTAATGAGCTTTATAACAAGTGTTTAAACGGAATAAAGGTTTTCAATGAAGAGGAACCAGGAATTTAGTTTTTTGTGTTAAATGTTGGTTTTATACGCACATTTTCATTATTTTTACATCATTTTGCACTTTTTTTCAAATAATTAATAATCAGAATAAAAATTCAACACATTTTTTAAAAGAAATAAAACAACAAAAAAAGGCATGGTTTAAATTCCATGCCTTTATTTTTTTAAAAAGTTAATGTCCATCAGACCAGCGATAACTTGTAACAACATCACAAACAAGTGGAACCTTAAGTTCATAAGCCGTGTTCATTGCTTCTCTTACAATTTTAACAACTTCTTCTTGCTCTGTTTTTGGACAATCAACAATAAGCTCATCATGAACCTGCATGATAAGTTTTGCCTTGAAGCCACCATCTTTCAGCGAATTATATACCTTAATCATTGCAAGTTTAATAATATCTGCAGCAGAACCTTGAAGAGGCATATTCTGTGCAGCTCTTTCCGCACGAGTTCTGATAAGATAGTTTGAAGAATTAATATCAATCATTCTTCTTGTTCTTCCAAGGATTGTTGAAACCCTTCCAGTCTCCCTTGCCTTTTCAATAGACTTTTCCATATACTCTTTAACTTTAGGATGTCTATCATAAAAATTTTGAATAAATACTCTTGCTTGACTAGGTGTTATTTTCAAATCATTAGCAAGACCAAAATCACTGATGCCATAAATAATTCCAAAATTTACAACCTTCGCAATTCTTCGCATTTCAGGAGTAACATTATCTTGACTTACACCAAAAACTTGACAAGCTGTTTGTGTGTGAATATCAAGATTATTATTAAATGCATCAATAAAGAATTCATCACCCGAACAATGAGCAAGAAGTCGAAGTTCAATTTGAGAATAGTCAGCATCAATCAAAACATTATCTTTAGAACTTGCTACATAAATGCTTCTAACTTCTCTGCTTTCATTTGAGCGAATAGGAATGTTTTGAAGATTTGGCTCAACACTTGAAAGCCTTCCAGTATTTGTAATTGTTTGTTTAAAACATGTATGCACAAAATTGTTTGAATCAATATGTGGAATAAGTCCATCAATATATGTTGAAAGCAACTTATTAATTTTTCTATATCTTAAAATTAATGGAACAATTTCATGTGAAGAAATAATTTCTTCAAGAACTTCAGCTCCAGTTGATTTCTTTTTATTGTGAGGAAGATTGAGTTTGTCATATAACACATCTGCAAGTTGCTTTGAAGAATTAATATTGAAACGTTCGCCTGCCTTTTCATAAATTTGTTCAGTAATCTCGGCAAGCTCGGTTCGATAAATTTCACCAAGTTCATTAACTCTTTCACGATCAACTTTAAAGCCGGTTTTTTCCATGTCAAACAAAACATTTAGAAGCGGAAGCTCAACATCACTATAAAGTTTACTCATTCCGAGTTCATCAATTTTCTTTGTCAAATTTTCATATGCAGAAATCAATCCAGTTGCAGGAGCAGTTTTGTCATAGTCCGGAGGAACCAAAATGTCAAGATAACTTTTAACCGAAACACCTTCACATAAATGATACATAAGCCCAACATCATCATACTTATATTTTATGGAAATATTTCTTTCATCAAAAAAGTGCATCATTTGTTTAAGGTCAAAAAATATTTTTCGAATTGTTTGATTTTCCAAAACAACAGCAATCTTTTCAAAAAATAAATCATATACATGTTCTGTATTAAACATGTCAATTGCCGAAGAAATGAGCCACTCATGTTTCTTTGTTCCAAAGCAAATATCATTATTTTCATTGAAAACAAACGAAAATATGCCACTTTTTTCAATAATATCGATAGCATTTTGCAGTTTTTCTAAAGTGGTTATTTTTTCAATATCAACACTTTTCTCTTTCTTATCTTCACTTTCAAGGTTGAAAAGCTCACTTCGTTTTAATATTGATGAAAACCTTTTTTCTTCCATAAAATTATACACCGAAGCAGAAAAAGGAAATTCATATACAAAGTCACCAATTGTTTCATCAAGTTCAACATCGCACTTTATTTTCGAAAGTTTGAAAGACAATTCCGCAAGTTCTTTACCTTGCTCGAGTTTTGTTCTAACACCAGGTTTGAGTTCGTCAAGATGTGAATATACACCATCAACAGTTTTATATTTTTGAATAAGTTCAATTGCAGTTTTAGGTCCAATTCCAGGAACTCCTGGAATATTATCGCTATTATCGCCTTGAAGTGCCTTAAGATGAAGAAAAGATTCAGGAGTCATTCCATATTCATCAAACAAAGCAATCTTATCCATAACTTTAACATCAGAAAGACCTTTTTTGTTGAGCCATACAGTAACTGAATCTGAGATAAGTTGCAAAGAGTCACGATCGCCTGTAACAATAATTACATCAGTATCATCAAACTTTTTACTTAGGGTTCCGATAATATCATCAGCTTCATAATTCTCTTTCTCAACAATCTTAATTTTCATTAAAGAAAGCATTGTTTTAACAGGTTCAATTTGATTTCTAAGCTCGTCTGGCATTGGACTTCTCGTTCCTTTATATGCTTCAAACATGTCCGTTCTAAATGTTCTTTTCGAAACGTCAAAAGCAACAGCCATATGTGTAGGACGAATATCACTTATGATTTTAATAATCATATTCGCAAAGCCATATATAGCATTTGTATAGTTTCCATTAGCCATCATCATAGAAGGCAATGCATAAAATGCCCTATACAAAAGACTGTTTCCATCAATAATAACCAATTTATTTTTCATATTTCACCTTATATTATATCCTAAATAAAGTATATCATAACAACAAAACCTTTTGCAATCAATTTGAATAATCGAACCATTTATAAATTCTATTTATCTTTATCACAAATATAATCGTTAATTAATTCCATCTAAAAAAGCGACAAAACACAACATACAGTAAAAATAAAAATTCCATCTGAAATAAATCAACCAAAGATCGGCATTCAAAAAAATCACATAAAAAAAATCAAGCCCAAAAGCTTGATTTTCTTTTTTAAATTTTATCTTTAATCTTTGCGCTCTTTCCTGAACGTTCACGAAGATAGTAGAGTTTTGCACGTCTTACATCACCTTTACGGATAATGTCAATGTGGTCAATCTTTGGAGAATGCAATGGGAATGTTCTTTCAATTCCAATTCCAAATGAAACACGTCTAACTGTGAATGTTTCTCTGATACCACCATTTCTACGAGCTATAACCACACCTTCAAAACCTTGAAGTCTTTCACGGGTTCCTTCAACAACTTTAACGAACACTTTAACGGTGTCGCCAATTGCGAAGTCAGGAAGGTCTGTTCTCATGCCTTCTTTTTCGATAACATCAATGATATTGCTCATGTTTGCCTCCTTATAAGTATGCATAGAGTGTTCGTGCTAGCCCTTTGTGCAGAGGACCACTCAAATTACTTTGATATTTTATCATATAAAAATTGATAATGCAAGTCTTTTCTACAAAAACATTAAAATTATACTATATTTTTAAATTTAATATAAATGCTAATTAATAAGCCACATAATATAACACATAAAGTAAAAACACACAAAATCAAATATAATACAAATTCCAATTATAAAAACAAACAAAACAAATTAAAAACGTGATTCAAAAGCATTCTCAATATGATTAATTTCATCTCCAACAATAGAAACAACATCAAATCTGCAAGGCAATGAAATCTGATTTTTTGTGCAAAAAATTTGTGAAGCTTTAATAATTTGATTTTGTTTATGAATGTCAACTCTCTCAAATGGCTCACCATAAATTCGTGTTGAACTATATTTCACCTCAACAAAAACAAGAGTGTCACAAGCAGATTCAAGAAGAAATTTTAAAGCACCTTCAGACTTAATTTCACCATTTTTATATTTATGCTTCAAAATCATTTTTTGCTTATTTTTAGGCAAAATGCATACAATATCAAGCTCGCAACCAGCAAAATTGCAGTTTTTAGCAATGATCTTATATCCTTGTTTTGCAAGATATTTTTGAGCAATATTCTCGCCTATCGCACCAATTCCCGACTTATTCATAATTATCACCCAAAAAACCAATAAAGCTTTTTCTATGAACCTCGCATGGACCATATTTTCTTAAAGCATCCATATGCTCTTTTGTTCCATAGCCTTTGTTTCTTTCAAAACCGTATTGTGGATATTGACTGTCGAGCTCTTTCATATATCTATCTCTAGACACTTTCGCAATAATGCTCGCAGCTCCAATATTATAAGACAAAGCATCACCATGAACAATGGCTCTAGTTTCACACACAGTATCAAGTCCGCTTAGTGCATCAACTAAAACAACATCTGGTTTAACCTTTAAATTATTGATTGCTTTAGACATGCAAAGCTTAGTTGCTTGCAAAATGTTAATTTCATCAATCACATCTTGAAAAACATATTCAATGTCATATGCAATTGCTCTTTTAATAATTTCATCATAAAGCATCTCTCTTTTCTTTTCAGAAAGTTTTTTGCTGTCATCAATACCCTCTAAATCACAATCTGAAGGCATTATAACAGCAGCACAAACAACTGGTCCAGCAAGTGGTCCACGACCAACCTCATCAGCCCCGCCAACTAAAAATTGTCCTTTATCATAGAACATTTTTTCATATTTTTTCTTTTCATTAATGTTATATTCTTTTTTCTTCATAATTATAAAAACCGCAAAATTTAATATTTTTATGTGAAATTTGACGTCAAAACATCGATTTAGTGCAATATTTTTGCATTATTTTAAAAATATATCTATATTATCAAGACAGATTTTTCCAATTCTGCCACTTCTGAAATCATCTAAAATTTTGGTTGCACCACGATTATAATCAACTTCGCCACCACGAATCAGACAACCCATTTTTCTTAAAATGTCATCGTATATTTCAATCTCTTCACGAGAAAAATCAGCAATTCCATATCGTTTTTTTATCAAATCACTATGGTTTAAAATTAGATATTTTGCAAGCTCAAAACCAAGTTCTTCTTGATCCAAAACTTCAGTCTTAATGCTTCCAATAAATGCAAGATTTGTTGCAATTTTTTCATTATCAAGCTTAGGCCAAAGAGTTCCAGGTGTGTCGAGCAAAACAAAATTATCACTAATTTTAACCCACTGATTAGCTTTTGTAACCCCTGCACGATCACCCGTTATTGCTTTCTTTTGCCCATATAATGTGTTTATAATTGTAGATTTTCCAGTGTTAGGAGTTCCAATAACCATTACTTTGAAAACAGGTTCAATGCCTTTCTTTTTTCTGTTTTCATATTTTTCGGATACAAGCTCTTTAAGTTTTGAAAGCAAAATGTTTCTATTAGAACTTGCAGTTGCCTGCAAAGCAATCACATTTTTATTTTTTCTTTTGAAGACAGATACAATTTTATCAGCATCTGATTTTTCAATTAAATCAATTTTATTTATAACATATAAAATTGTTCGATTTTCAACAATCTCATCAATCTTAGGATTCAAACAAGAAAAAGGAGCACGAGCATCAAGCACATACAAAACAACATCAATTTTTTTGATGTTATCTTTCATTGTGTCTAAATTTTTTTTCATATGTCCAGGAAACCAATTTATAACCATGAACATTTTCTCCTTATATTATTAATTTATATTTTTAAATCGGGACGTCGCTGCCTTGTGATTTTTTCAGATTGTTCTTTTCTCCATAAATCAACCTTAGCATGATCACCAGAAACTAACACGTCTGGAACTTTCAGTCCCATAAAATCAACTGGTCTTGTATATTGTGGATATTCTAAATTGTTTGAAGAAAAACTTTCATCAACAACAGATTCTTGATTTCCAAGCACACCAGGAATATATCTTGCAACAGAATCAATCAAAACCATTGCTGGAAGTTCCCCACCAGTTAAGACATAATCACCAATTGAAATTTCTTCATCAATAAGCAAATCAATAATTCGTTGGTCAACACCTTCATAATGACCGCAAAGTAAAATTAAATGGTCAAAGTTAGTCAAACTCTTAACCCTGTTCTGTTTCAATTGTTCCCCACAAGGGCTGAGATATATTTTGTGCGCAGTTTCATAATTTGGAATACTTTTCATCGCATCATAAATTGGTTGTGGTGTCATAAGCATTCCACTTCCACCACCATAGGTATAGTCATCACACTTCTTGTGTTTGTCGGTTGAAAAGTCTCTGATGTTGATCACATTAATTTCAAGAAGATTTTTATCGGTTGCTTTTCCAATCAAACTATGTTTGAGTGCATCAAACATTTCTGGAAAAAGTGTTAAAATGTCAATTCTCATTTTATTCTCCATCTTCATCACAAACTTTTGTTTGCATGAACTTTTCTTTATTTAAAACAACCTTGTTTTCATTTTCTTTAATTTCAAGAAAGATGTCGCCAGTATTTGCAAAACTTAAATTGTGATAAACGTTGCTATCAACAAAAACAATGTCACAAGAGCCATAGTTTTCGATATCTGTAATTTTTCCAACAATTGTGCCATCTTCAAACACAGCAGTTTTATTGATTAAGTCAGAGATGAAGAAATTATCATTTCCAATAAGTTCACGGACAATGGTTTTATCAGCATAAAGATTTTTGTTTTTAATTCTTAAAGTTTGCTCAGGGTTTGAAAACTCTTCAAAACCAATTCCATATTCTGATCCAAGATTAAAAATTCTTTTAACATGAAACTCTTCACCAGACTCGAGATAAAGCACTTTTATTTTTTTTATAAGTTCAGGATTATCCATCAAAACAGAAACTTTTACTTCACCTTTAATTCCTTGAGGTTTTCTTACAATTGCAACACAAATTTTATTATCCATAATATTCTCCAAATAAAGTATATCACAAAAACAAGTTATTTCAAAGATATTTTAAAAATAGACCAGCCCATTTATCATATTTTTATTAAAAATTCTGACTGAGAACGTTATATTAATACAATATAAAAAATTTTGTCTAGAAATTTTTAAAAATAATGATGTTTTGAAATTATAACGAAATTAATAATATCACTCTCCAAATCTTATCTATAATCAATAATATATAATTCTATAGGTCTTCACTGAGCAATTCTTAAATTTAGACAAAACATAAACAGTAATTAAGCTTGCCTGCATTTATAATTATCATTCTCTGTTAACATTGTGATATTGAATTATATTAAGATATTGATATATTATAGGTCAAAGTAAGTCAAACATATCACTTTTGCAATTCATTTCAGATTGTAAAAAAATATCAAATCAAGATTTGCAAACATTCTTTAAAAATATTTTTTTAAACTTATACTATTATTTCGATTATGTCGAAAATATTATCAATCAATAAGACTCAATATGCCATTAATAAAAAATGCATAAAAAAATGACAGCCTAAAGCCATCATTTCATTTTATGCTTCTTACATAAATTTAATATTAACACGTTTGTTAATTTTCTTTGCACTTGTTCTCACAACGTTTCTGATAGAGTTTGCAACTTTGCCACTTTTACCAATAACAGCTCCAAGATCTTCTTCGGCAACTTTAACAACAAGGTCAATATTGTTTCCAGAAACAGTTTCAGAAATTTCAACTTCTTCTGGTTTTGAAACAATTTGTTTCACGATATAGTCTAAAAGCTCTTTCATGGTTTACCTCGCTATTATTCTGCTTTTGGTGTAGCTTTTTTTGTTGCTTTCTTTTGTGCTGGTTTCTTTGCTTCGATTGCTCCAACTCTTTGAAGAAGAGTTTTTACAGTGTCGGTTGGTTGAGCACCATTAGCAAGCCATTTTTTTGCTTTTTCAAGATCAATGTTAACATCGTTTTCGCTAACAAGTGGATTGTATGTTCCAACAAGGTCAACATATTCTCCATCTCTTGCTTTTCTTGAATCAGCAACGACAATACGATAAAATGGTGATTTTTTATCTCCAAGTCTTGTAAGTCTCATTTTAACTGCCATAATTCTTTATCCTCCTGTTAAAATTATATATCCACAAGCAAACTTGCTTGGTTTATATTAAAATCTTCTGCCCATCATCATTCTTTGAAGACGTGGGTTATTTTGATTTTTCATCATAAGTTTTGTTTGCTCAAATTGCTTGATAAGTTGGTTTACTTGCTGAATTGAAGTTCCACTTCCTTTTGCAATTCGTTTTCTTTGACTGGCCTTAATAAGGTCTGGGTTAACTCTTTCTTTCGGAGTCATTGACTGAATGATTGCTTTATACACTTTAATGTTACTTTCATCAATGTCTTCAGGGCGAATTTTTCCAGCAAATCCAGGAATCATTGAAATTAGATCACCAAGATTTCCCATTTTTGAAAGTTGCTCAAATTGAAGCAAGAAATCATCAAATGTGAATGTATTCTTTCTGATGTTTTCTTCAAGCTTCTTCATTTGTGCTTCGTCCATGTTAGCTTGAGCTTTTTCAATAAGTGTTAACACATCGCCCATTCCAAGAATTCGAGAAGCCATTCGATCTGGATAAAATGGTTCAAGATCACCGATTTTTTCGCCAGTTCCGCAAAATTTGATTGGTTTTCCTGTTACAGCCTTAATTGAAAGAGCTGCACCACCACGAGTATCACCATCAAGTTTTGTCAAGATTGTTCCAGTGATATTGAGTTTTTCATCAAATTCTTTTGCAACGTTTACGGCCTCTTGACCAGTCATTGCATCAACAGTAAGCAAAATTTCTGTTGGTGAAACTGCTTTTTTAATGTCAACAAGCTCGTTCATAAGTTCTTCATTAATTTGAAGACGACCAGCTGTATCAATAATTACAGTGTCAAGCCCCATCTTTTTTGCATGTGCAATTGCTTCAAGAGCAATTTTTTCGGGTTTAATTGTTCCTTTTTCAAAGAAATCAACACCCGCATTTTTAGCAACAATTCGAAGTTGACTGATCGCTGCTGGACGATAAATATCGCAAGCAACAAGCAAAGGCTTTTTGCCTTGCTTTTTAAGCATATAGCCAAGCTTACCACACATTGTGGTTTTCCCGGCACCTTGCAAACCGCACATCATTATAACTGTTGGTGGAGCTGCCGAAACTTCAAGTTTTGAAGAAGTGCTTCCCATTAAAGCAATAAGTTCTTCATTTACAATTTTGATAACTTGCTGTCCTGGTGTAAGGCTGTTTAGAATTGTTTCGCCAACAGCTTTTTCACTTACTTTATTGATAAAGTCTTTCGCAACAACAAAGTTGACATCGGCTTCAAGAAGAGCAACACGAACTTCACGCATTGCTTGCTTGATTTCAAGTTCAGTAAGCTTTCCACGCTTTGTAAGTTTAGAAAAGATATGATTTAATCTTTCACTAAGACTTCCAAACATTCCCATTTTCTCTCTCCTTATTGATTTTTTAGAACTTTTTGCACTTTCTCAATCACTTTGTCAAGTGTCTTAATATCTGATTGTTTTTGAATTTCTTCAAGAAGATTTTCACATTCAATCAAATCATTTCGATTTTCAAGATATTTTTTCACACAGCCAAGTTTATTTTCAAAATCATTAAGCGATTTTTCAGAAACTTTAATCATATCATACACCGCTTGACGTGACGAACCAATGATTGACGCAATCTCTGAAAGGCTCGTGTCACATTCAATGTAAAGATTCATAACTTCTTTTTGTTTCTCTGTCAACAAATTGCCATAGAAATCAAGAAGTAAACTGCTTTCAATATCTTTTTCCATAAATTACCTTAATTTAGTTTATGTAAAGTTAATTTACTTTACAAGTATAACTTTTTATCTTTATTTTGTCAATATCTTTTATGGCTTTTTATGTTATTTTATGGTTTTTTATCAAATTTTTCATAAAAAGCTAGAAAAAAAACAAGCAAAATTTATTCAATTATCGAGTCAACAAACTCTTTACTGTCAAAATCGATAAGATCATCTGCCGACTCTCCAACCCCAACATATCGAATTTGGACATCAAAATTATTTGCAAGAGCAACCAAAAATCCGCCCTTGCTTGTTCCATCAAGTTTTGTTACAGTCACATCAGTAAGTCCAACAGCCTCATCAAAAAGTTCAACTTGGCTTAATGAATTTTGTCCGGTTGTTCCATCAATAATGATCATTTTGTGATATTCTGCTTCTGGATATTCTTTTTGAACAACTCTTGAAATTTTCTTCAATTCTTCCATAAGGTTAACTTTATTGTGAAGTCTTCCAGCAGTGTCGATAAGCAAAACATCTGCATTTCTTGCTTTCGCTGCTTGAATGCTGTCATATACAACTGCTCCAGGATCCGCACCTTGGTCGTTTGTTACGATTTTAACTTTTGCACGATTTGCCCAAACTTCAAGTTGATCAGAAGCTGCCGCACGGAAAGTGTCAGCAGCTGCAAGAACAACCTTTTTGCCTTGATCGGTAAATCTTTTTGCAAGTTTTCCAAGTGTTGTTGTTTTTCCAACGCCATTGACTCCAAGAACCATAATGACACAAGGATAGTTCATTGGCTCAGGAACATTTTTGTCCAGAATAGATTGCATTGTTTCTTTTAAAAGATCTTTGCATTGATCAGTTGTTTTAAGTTTGCGTTTCTTCGCTTCCTTTCTGATTTCATCTAAGATATATTCAGTTGTTTCTGCACCAATATCAGCAGATATAAGACAAAATTCAAGTTCTTCAAAGAAATCTTCATCAATATCATTTCCTGTAAAAATATATTTCAATTTCTCAGAAAATGATTTTTTTGTTTTCTTCATTCCTTCAAAAAGTCTAGACCAAAATCCCATTTTATACTCCTTCAGTTGAGTTTTTAACAGCATCGCTAAGTTTTACAGAAACCATTTTAGAAACACCCTTTTCTTCCATGGTTACACCATAGAGACAGTCGGCAAGTTCCATTGTTGGTTTTCTGTGAGTGATAACAATAAATTGTGTATCAGAGCTGAAATTCTTGAGATATTTAGCAAAACGTTCAACGTTTGCATCGTCAAGAGCAGCTTCAATTTCGTCAAGCACACAGAATGGCATTGGACGAAGTTTCAAAATTGCAAATAAAATTGCAACAGCAGTAAGAGCTTTTTCACCACCAGAAAGCAATGTAATGCTTTGAAGTTTCTTTCCAGGTGGCTCTGCAATAATATCAATTCCGCATTCAAGAAGACTTGCTTCTTCAGTTTGGTCAAGACGAAGTTCTGCACGTCCACCACCAAACAGCTCTCTGAATGTTTTTTGGAAGTTAGTGTTGATTTGATCAAATTGAGTTTTAAACTTAGATTCCATTTCAGTTGTAAGTTCTTTAATGATTTTAAGCAAATCATTTTCTGCATTTTTCAAATCATCACGTTGTGTTGTAAGGTCTTCATATCGAGATGTAACTTCTTTAAGTTCCTCAATTGCAGCAACGTTAACATAGCCAAGAGCAGAAATTTGTTTTTTGATTTTTGCAGATTCTGCCAAACCTTCAGAAAGATTAAAGTCTTGAAGTTTAAACTCAGCAGCATTTGCATAGGTCATGTTATATTCTTCCCAAACACGTTCTTGCATTGTTTCAATGTCTGTGTCGATTTTTGCAAGATTCATTTCTTCTTTTGTCTTTTTGTCACTCGCACGTTGAATTTCTGTTGAAAGAGACATTTTCTTTTGGTCTGCTTCATTCATTTCAACCTGCATTTGAACTTTAACCTGATCAAGATTTGCAAGTTTATCACGAACAGAGCGAAGTTCTTCCATGTTGCCTTTATATGCAGATTCTTGCATCAAAGCATTTAAAGATTCTTGAAGTTCGCTGATAAGTGTAAGTTGCTTTTGATATTCAAGTTTGTTTTCACGAGATCTAACGTTACTGTCTGCAATTTGTGTTTCAAAACGTTCAATTTCATTTTCAAGAGATGATTTGTTTGTTGTTCCAGAAGCAATTTTAACTTTAAGTTCCGTCAAGTTGTCATAAAGTGTTTCACGTTGCTTTCTTAAAAGATCAAAACGGCTGTTTTCTTTACGCTTAGTTTCACTCGCTTCTTCTTTCTTGTCTGTCATTTCTTTTTCTTCAGAAGCAACTCTTGCAAGAGCGGTTTCCAAAGCATCAAGACGATCAAGAATTGTTTCAAGTGAAAAATCAGTTGATCGTTTTTCACGTTCGTTTGCTGAAATTGTGTCTTCTAAGCGATAAATATTCTCAGTTTGTTTTGCACTTTCAACTTCTTTTTCGTGAATTTGTTCACCAACTTTGATAAGTTTATCATTGGTTTCACCAATAAGTGCAACACATTTTTGTTGTTTTTCAAGAAGAACACGAACTTCTTCTTTTTCAATTTCAAGCGACTTATTAAGGTCTTCAATTTCACGTTCACGGCCAATAAGGTTTGTTGTGTTTTCCTTTTTAGATCCACCAGAAATTGAACCTTGAGGATTGATAATGTCTCCATCAAGTGTTACAAGTTTTGTTGAATATGATGTTGCACGAGCAATTTCAACTGCATTGTCAAGATTGTCAACAATAACAGTTCCACCAAGCAAATGCTTAAAAATTGGATCAAGCTTCTTGTCATATGAAATAAGTTCATTTGCAATTCCAAGAACCCCACGAGTGTTAAGTTTTGCCTTCACAAAATCTGGAACACTGCGTTCTTTAACACTTGAAATTGGCAAGAATGTTGCTCTTCCATATCGATTTTGCTTCAAATAGTTAACAATATATTTCGCATCTTCTTCATTTTTTGTAACAATATTTTGAACTGATGCACCAAGTGCCATTTCAATTGCTGTTTCAAGTTTCTCAGGAACTTTCATAAGCTTTGCAACAACACCAACAATCATACCGCCAAGAGTTGAGTTTGTTTTAGATTGTTCAAGCAAACGTTTAACAGAAATGATATATCCTTCATTGTCTTCTTGCATTTCTTGAAGAACTTTCGCACGAGATAATTTTGCATGATAATCAATTTTTTTATCATCTAATGTCTTATTAATAAGAGCATTTTTGTTTTGCAAATCTTGTTGCTTGTCAATAAGGTTTTGTTGATTTTCTTTAAGAGCGTCAATTTGCTTTTGAGTTTCAGCAAATAATTTTTGACCGTCTGAAAGTTCTTTATTTAGAGATGAAATTGACGTTTCAAGTTCTTTTTGTTTGCTTTCAACTTCAACTTTCTTGTCAAGAAGTGCTTGTTTTTCGGTTTTTATTGATGAAAGATTACTCTTAACGTCTCCGAGAGTTTCAAGTGTGCTATAGATCTCGCCTTCTTGTTCTTCTGCTTGTTTTTCACCAACTAAAAGACGGTCAGCAACTTCCAAATATTCTTCATTAATTTTTTCACTTTGCTTTTCAAGCTCTTCAAGCATTGTGTTTTGAAGTGCAAGATTTTTCTTTTTCTCTTCAAGTGCTCTAGCAATAGATTCACGCAAGATTTCATCTTGCTTAATATCAGAATCGAGCTTATCACTTGAGGTTTTCAAGTTGGCAATTTTTTCTTGCAAAAGCTTTGCTTCACCAGATTTCTTTTCAAGTCCAACAGTAAGGTTCAAAAGTTCATCACGCAATGATTCAATGTTCTTGTCAAGATCTTGAATTTTTTGTGAGCAGTTGTTAAATGCATTTACAGCTCTTTCAAAATCGGCAGTTTTAATTTCAAGTTCTTCGTTGATAGCATCAAGTTTCTCATTGATTTGAGCTTTGTTTGTTGCCGCATTGTCATATTGATAAACATAAATATTAAGTTCTAAATTTTTAAGTCTATCACGAAGTTCCAAGAACTTTTTCGCATTTTCAGATTGCTTTGTAAGAGGTCCAAGACGATTTTCAAGCTCTGAAATAATATCATAAAGACGAGTCAAGTTATCTCTTGTTCTTTCAAGTTTTCTTTCAGCTTCAATTTTACGGTTTTTAAACTTAGAAATTCCAGCTGCTTCTTCAAAAACAGAACGACGTTCTTCTGGCTTTGCAGACAAAAGGCTGTCAATTTTACCTTGTCCAATAACACAATAGCTTTCTTTACCAAGTCCAGAATCATGCAAAATATCTGTAATGTCTTTAAGGCGACATGGATTTTTATTGATAAGATATTCACTTTCGCCCGAACGATAAAGTTTTCTTGTTAATACAACTTCGTCATAGTCAACCGGGAAAATTCTTGTAGAGTTGTCAAAAATCAAAGAAACTTCACAAAAAGACTGAGGCTTTCTTGCTTCAGTTCCATTGAAAATTACGTCTTGCATGCTGGCACCACGAAGTGATTTTGCACTTTGTTCACCCATAACCCAACGAATAGAGTCTGCAACGTTACTTTTTCCACAACCGTTTGGTCCAACAATTCCAGTTATTCCTGCTTCAAACTTGACTTCAAGTTTGTCTGCAAATGATTTGAAACCATAAATGTCTAGTTCTTTAAATTTCATTATTTTATCCCACTATTTTTAAATCTTTTTAATGTTTTCAAGAGCTTTATGTGCCGAAATTTCTTCAGCTTCACGTTTTTTGCCCGAAACTCCTATGCCTGACATAACACCATTTATATATACTTTTGAAGTATAGGTTTTTTCTTCACCTTCTCCAACCGATGATACTTGATATGATATTTTTGCAGTTTTAAATTTTTCTTGCAAAAGTGATTTGTTGCTGTCTGGAACACCATGTGTGCTGATGCCTTTAAGAGCTTCACTCATCACCCTTAAAACAAACTCTCTTGCCTTTTCAATTCCAGCATCAAGATAAAGCGAAGCAATCAATGCTTCCATTGCATCAGCTTGCATTGCTGGTGTTGGAGTTTTTCCTTTAAACCCTTCACCACATTGCAAAAACTTTGTAAGTCCAAGACCATCAAAAATAAATGATAAAGATTTTTCACTTACAAGTGATGCCCTTATTTTTGAAAGATCACCCTCATTTTTGCGATATTTATGATAAATTTCATCAGTAACGATAACTGATAAAACACTATCACCCAAAAATTCAAGCCTTTCATTTGAGCGAACTTTATGTTCGTTTGCATAGCTTGAATGAATAAAGGCATTTTTCAAAAGGTTTTTATCTTTATATTCATGCATAACAATTGCTTCAACAGCTTTAAAATCTTCCATTATATCTCCTATTGAAAAGCTTCTTCAAGTTTTGAAATAAAGCCACTGTTATAAATATCTTTAACCTGATTTACACAAGAAAGAATAGTTTCTGCCTTGCAAGTTCCATGTGTTTTGAAAACAATTTTCTTGATTCCAACAAAAGTTGATCCACCAAGTTTGTTATAATCAAAATGAGTTTTAAGGCTTTTGAAAACTGGTTTCATCATTCCCGCACCAATTTTAGAAAAAAGTGATGCATTATTGATTTCATTTTTCAAAATTTTCATAAGGTTTAAAATTGCACCTTCAGATGCTTTCAATGCTATATTTCCAGCAAATCCATCTGCAACAACAACATCAACATCACCATCAAGAAGGTTTCTTGCTTCGATATTTCCGACAAAATTGATGCCCTCGGCTTGACTTAAAAGCTCAAATGCTTCATGAGTTAAAGCATTACCTTTCTTATTTTCAGCACCAATATTCAAAAGAGCAACCTTTGGATTTTCAATTCCTTTCATTGTTTTAAAGAAAGCAGTTCCCATTTTTGCAAACTGAACAAGATATTCAGGCTTGCAATCAACATTTGCTCCAGAATCGATAAGCATTGTTTCTGTTCCCTTCACTGTTGGCAAAACAGGTGCAAGTGCAGGACGCATAACATTAGGCATTCTTCCGACAATGAAAGTTCCACCAGCAAGAACAGCGCCAGTGCTTCCAGCACTGATAAAGCCCACAATATCATCACGTTCTTTAAGTGCATTAAGTCCAACAACAATAGAACTGTTTTTCTTTGTTCTGATTGCAACTGTTGGAGCTTCCTCATTAGTTATAACTTCAGTTGCATGAAGAATTTCAATTTTGTTTCCTTTATAGCCATATTCGTCTAATATTTCTTGAATTTTTATTTGATCTCCAACCAAAACAATTTCAACATCATCAATTAAATTTACAGAAGTGATTGCACCTTTAACAATTTCAAGTGGTGCATTATCTCCACCAAAAGCATCAATAGCAATTTTCAAAATAAGAATCCCCTTTTTGTCACAATTATACATGTTCATTATATAACAAACATTAAAGCATTGGCAAATTATTAAACGAATTTTTGAATAAAAAGCAAAAAAAACAACACTATTTCATAGTGTTGTTTAACATTTCTTATGGTTTAAAGAAAAAGCAAGGCTTATTTTTTTTCGTCTGCCTTAACAAGCATCTTTTTCTCACCATTATAGTATCCGCATTCTGGGCAAACAGCATGAGAAGCTTTCAATGTGTGACATTGTGGGCATTCTGCAAGTGTAGGAGCGGTTGCTTTCCAGTTTGCAACTCTGCTTCTGCCTGCTGATTTTGATACTTTATGTTTTGGAACTGCCATTACTTTTTCCCTCCTAATTTACTTTTAAATAACTCCGCAAATGGATTATTTTTACCAATTTTGTTTGCCATGCAATCGCACTCGCCATCATTCAAATTTGCACCACATGTTGGACAGATTCCTTTGCAACTTCCCCTACATAAAATTCGTGATGGAAAGTTCAATATGATGAAATCTGAGAAGATTTGATCAAGTACTATGTGTGGCATATCATATAAAAGATCTTCATTTTCTTCTTCTGAAGATGGATAAATTTTTTCGTCAAACTCTAAAAACAAGTTTTTCTCGAAAGACGAAGCACATCTATCACAAACAAAATCACATAAAACTCTAAGGTTCCCTTTCAAATGAAGCACACTGTCATAGTCAACATAATATGTCAATTGGACAGATGCATCACCAAGCAATTTGTGTGGTGCAAAAGCATCTTCACTTATGTTTGGCTTAAATGAAAAGTTGCAATGAAACTCTTTCATTGGAGTTTCAAGAGCTTGTGAAAATTCAAGTTCAGTCATTTTGTCCCCTTTACAAGCACTAAGAAAGTATATATTAAATCTCTCATTTTGTCAATGAAATTTAAAATAAACTTACTTTTTTAATAATTTTTCAGTTTCTTTCGCAATTACAAGTTCTTCGTTTGTTGGAATAATGTAAACCTTAACTTTAGAATCAGCTGTGGAAATTTCGCATTCTTCCCCACGTTTTGCACCAAAGTTTTTGTCATGGTCAACTTTAATTCCCATAAATTCCAAACCATTTGTTACAGCTTCACGAAGTTCAGGTGTATGTTCTCCGCAACCAGCAGTAAACACAATTGCGTCAACTCCGCCAAGAACCCCAATATATGAGCAGATATATTTTTTAATTCTGTGACAATACATGTCAAAAGCAAGTTTAACATCTGCTCTTCCCATGTTTTCAAGAATGTCACGCATATCTGCAACGCCATTTGTAAGTCCGAAAAGCCCTGACTTTTTGTTAAGCATTGTCAAAACTTCAGAGACAGTTTTTCCCTCTTTGTTGCAAATATATTCAACAACAGCAGGATCAATATCTCCAGAACGTGTGTTCATGATGATTCCTTCAAGTGGAGTAAATCCCATTGAAGTCTCAAAGCTTTTACCATTTTTAACAGCACAAATGCTTGCACCGCTTCCAATATGGCATGAAACCATGTTAAGGTTCTCAGGTTTTTTGCCCATAATGTCTGCACATCTTTGTGTAACATAATAGTGGCTTGTTCCATGTGCTCCATAACGACGAATCTTATATTCATCATAATATTTTGTTGGAATTGCATAGCGATATACATATTCTGGCAAAGTTTTGTGGAATCCAATGTCAAAAACTGCAACATTTGGAGTTTTTGGACAAATGCTCATGCATGCTTCCATTCCAGCAATTGCTCCAGGAACGTGAAGTGGTGAGAAATCTATTTTTGTTTTGAAATCTTCCAAAATTTTCTTTGTAACAATGCATGGATCAAAATATGATTCACCAACATTAACAACTCTGTGGCCAAAAGCATCAATTTCATTAACATTTTTGATAACACCAATCTCCTTGTCTGTCAATGCTTCAATAACCATTTCCATTGCTTGTGTATGGTTATAAATTGGTTTATCTTTAATTGTTTCTTTTCCATGTGCTTTATAACGAAGGAAAGAGCCTTCTTCATTGATTCTTTCAACGTTTCCTTTTGCAAAAACTTCTTCAGTTTCAGTGTCGATAAATTGAAATTTAAGGCTGCTGCTTCCTGCGTTGATAACTAAAATTTTCTTACTCATTTTTATTCTCCTTTAATGCTTGATTTTGATTGTAAAATTGTAATTGCCATTGCAAGAACAATTTCATCAGCTGTTGTTCCCCTTGAAAGGTCGTTGATTGGCTTTCTAAGCCCTTGAAGAATTGGGCCAACAGCACGAACGCCAGCAATTCTTTGAACAAGTTTATATGCAATGTTTCCGGCATCAAGATTTGGAAAAACAAGAACATTTGCTTTTCCACCAAGTGAAGATCCTTTGCATTTTTTATCACAAACAGATGGAACAATTGCTGCATCTGCTTGAAGTTCACCATCAATTGCAAGAGAAGAATCCATTCTTCTTGCAAGCTTATATGCTCTTTTAACCTTTTGAATGTCTTCATTATCAACATCTGCATCTGCCTTTGTTGTGAAAGACAAAAGCGCAACCTTTGGTTTCATTGAGCAAATATCATCTGCAAGTTTTGCAGAAAGAACCGCAATTTCAGCAAGTTCTTTATCAGTTGGGTCAGGAATAACTGCACAGTCTGCAAAAACCATCATATGATTTTCGCCAAGCTCAGAGCTTTGTGGCATTTCCATTATAAATGCACTTGAAACTTTTGAAATTCCAGCTCTTGTTTTTATAATCTGAAATGCTGGTCTCATTACGTCAGCAGACTCATAAACAGCACCGGCAACAACACCATCAACATCATCACTTTGAAGCATCATTGTTGCATAATACATTGGGTCTTTAAGTGTTTCGAGAGCTTGTTCTTCAGTCATTCCCTTTGCTTTTCGAAGATCATAAAACGAATGAGCATACATCTCTCTTCTGTGTGTTTCGCTTTGAACATCGATAATTTCAATATTCTTTAAAGCCTTTTTAGAAAGCTTGTCTTTAAGGAGAATTTTGTTTCCAATTAAAACAACTTTGCAAAGCCCCATAAGTGATGCTTTTTCCGCTGCCTGAATAACTCTTTCGTCATCACCCTCAGGAAGGACAATTGTTTTTCCTGTTCCTGAAGCCTTTTCAATTATAGATTTAAAAGTGTCGTTGTTTTTTGGTTTTTTGCCAAACAAAATCATATACCCCCGTTGCTAATTTTGCATTTATAAGCTATAATAATGTTATTATAATACAAAAAGTCGAAAAAATAAAATGTTTGAGAGAGATTTTTATGAAACTTTGTGGAATTATTGCAGAATTTAACCCACTCACCAATGGGCACAACTATATTATCAATCAAGTTAAAAAGCAAACTGGAGCAAACGTTGCAATTATAATGAGTGGAAGTTTCACCCAACGTGGCGAACTTGCCATTTTAAACAAATTCACAAGAGCTAAACATGCAATTTGCTCAGGAGCAGACATTGTTGTTGAACTTCCCGCCTGCTTCACCTTGTCATCTGCCCCATTCTTTGCACTTGGCGGTGTAAAGATTCTTGCAAGTCTCGGAATTGACAGCTTGGCATTTGGTGTGAAAATTAAAGACACAAACAGACTTATAGAAGTTGCAAAACTTAAAAGCCAAGAAGACAAAAAAATTTCAAACACAATTATAAGTTTCATGAAACTTGGTCAAAACTATAGCAAAGCACTTTATCAAACCTATAAACTTCTTTATCCACATCTTTCTTGCGACCTTGACACAATTTTCTCTGAGCCAAACAACATTCTTGCAATTGAATATCTCTCTGCAATTTACTCAAACGGGCTTGACATCACTCCAATCTTCATCAATCGTCAAGACGGCGGATATAATAGCCATCGCATTTGCACAGTAAAGATTTTCGGAAAGAAAACAAAACTTGTAAATGCAACCTATATTCGTTCACTCATCAAGTCTGCCAAAATAAGAAAAATTAAAAAGCTTGTTCCTTCTTTTGTATATGATGACATTAAAAAAACAAAATATCAAACCGAATCTGAAACAAGACTTGATGCTTTGACAATTTCAAAAATACGTTCACTTTCTAATGAAGACTTAATGACCTTTGCAGACTTTAACACAGGTCTTGCACATCTTACAAAGCAAAATGCAACACTTCTTTCAACAAGAAAAGAAATTTGCAATGCTCTTTCTAGCAAATGCTATCGTCCAAGCAGAATCTCAAAACTTTTGCTTTTGCCAAGTCTCGGAATTAAAAAAGGCTTTGCAAAAACACTTGAAAAACCATATGCAATAAATGTTTTGGCAGTTGCAACAAATAAAAGAAAAATGCTTTCAGAAATCATTGCATCTGCAAAATGTGATCTTATTGTCTCACTATCAGACCTTCAAAACATGAATCCAGAGAAAGGCGAATTTATAAGACAAAATCAAACAGCATCAAACCTATATAACATTTGCAACAAAATGCCACAAACAGTTGATAAAACGATTTTTGTTTCAAACAATTAAACAAAAAAGCACAACATTAAATTGTGCTTTTTATTTTTGTTTTTAATATCATTAAGCTAAAACGTCTTTGCCTTTTCCCTTCTTTTTAGGCTTTTGAACTGGTTCTGTCTCTTCTTCAGTTTTCTTTTGCTCTATGATAATTTCTTCCGAAACGTCACCATCAGCAAAAACATTTCTTAGGCTGTGGCGAACTTTCACTTTTGATTGAAGCATGAAAATATGTTCAACACCATCAAGAACAAAATAAATCACATAAAGAAGCAACAAACTTATTGTTGTTGTGTTTGAAATTCCAATTGAAACCAAATATGCAAACATTGAAATTGTCAAAACAAGAGCAACCGGACGAATCACATAATATTCTCTAAAATTTCTTGAATGCAAATATGCCGACAATGCAAGCATACTTGCACAAACAGCATCAATTGCAGGAATTATCATATTGTTTTGACAAAGCGAAATTGAAAAACCACACATAAAGAAAATCAAAATTGCCATCACAATATAATATGATTCTCTTGCAGACAAGTTTTTATATCTCACAAAAATTGTGTTTCCTTTAAGGTTCAAAATCAAAACAACAAGTTCAAGGATAACATAGAAAACAAGATATAAAACCGCATGTGCATAAAGCCCAATCCCGATGCACTGCAATCCGCAAAGCACACAGGTCAAAAGACACAAACCAAACCCCACAAAAGAATTGATTTTTGCAAAGAAATTCCACAATACACCGGCAAAAACCAATGCAAGACAAGCAAAATTAATAATTCCAATAAAATATAAAGTCAAAGCAATAACAAGCGAGAAACATGAAAGCATAAGCTTCACAAAAAACAATTTCTCTGGCGACATTGCAATGCAAGTTGAGTGTTTTTTCATAAACCTTTCTCCTTAAAGTTAAAAAGAAAATTTGAAAAGCATATATTTGTATATGTATTATTCTACAATACCCCGCAAAAAAAGTAAAATAAAATCAAGCACATTTGTCTCTGTTCAGGAAAATATGCTTGTTTTTGCGATTTTTCTTTTAATGTTTTGCATCTTAACAAAGCCAACAGCCTATTCAAAAAGTGTAATTAGTGGTCTTAAACTCTTCTTTTCTGCAGTTTTACCCGGACTTCTTCCATTCATGTTTCTTTGCAAAATTTTGACAAATCTTAACATTCAAAAACATCTTGCATTTATGTCAAAGCCAATGCAGAAAATATTTGGACTTTCAAAAGAATGTGCCTATCCATTCTTTATAAGCATCATTTCAGGCTATCCAATTGGATCTAAAATTACATCAGACCTTTATGAGTCATACAAAATTTCAGATAAAGACCTTTTAAAATGTGCCGTTCTTTCTTCAACTTCTGGTCTAATTTTCATCATAGGAAGTGTTGGCTCTGCGATGATTGGAAATGTAAAAGTTGGAATATTAATCTATTTCGCAAGCATCTTATCTTGCATTCTATCCGTGATAATCTTGAATTTGATTGATAAAATAAAAAACATCAAAACAAAACCACTCATTAATGCTCCAATTCTGACGGCGGAAGCGGGCTTTGCATACAATACTGTAAATATTTCCAGCAATAATTTAACTTCTTCCATTTCTTCAAATCAAAGCAATATAGCAATCCAAAAATCAATAAACAATAATACCAAATCAAAGGACAACATTCTAAACATAATGACGACATCAGCAGCCGACACTTGCCAAAGTTTGCTTATTGTATGCTTTTATATTTCGTTCTTTTTTGTTTTGATCGACATATTAAGTCAAACAAAAATATTAGGCATTTTTTCAAAAGCAATAAGCATCATATTCTCTTCAAACCCAGATAAAATGGCACTTTCACAAGGTATTGTGTCTGGCATAGTAGAAATGACAAGAGGCGTAAAAATGCTCTCTTTCATCAAAACCCCACTTTCCTTTTCTCTAATATGCTCCTTAATTTCGTTTGGTGGATTTTCAATCATTTTCCAATCACTTGCATTTCTATCTAAAACAAATATTAAATTTTCAAAATTTATTTTTGCAAAACTTCTTCAAGCACTTCTCGCCTTTCTTATTTGTTTTGCCATGCTTTTAATTTTTAAAATTTAATATGACATCAAAATTTAATAGGCATAAAAATAACACAGCTGCTGCTGTGTTATTTGTTTTTTATTGTTTATTTTTTGGTTTAACCGAAAAGTTTGCATTGTTAAGTTCTTCACGGTTGCTTCTTACAATGTGAAGGTTTTGAAGCAAATAATCTTCAACCGACTTTAAAAGTTTGTCAATATTGTCCTTTGTAACATTATAAAGTTGATTTGAACGTTTTTCAGCATTGTCCATAAGTTCGGTTGCTTCAGCTTCACTTTTCTTGATAAGTGCATTTTCACTTACAAGTTGTTCCGCCCTTTCTTCTGCTTCTTTTAAAGTTTTGTCTGCCTGTTCTTTTGCTTGGCTTATGATTTTGTCACGTTGAGACAAAACATAGCTTGCTTCTTGAAGTGATGAAGGAAGTGATTGTTTAAGCTCTGCAATCAATTCTTCACACTTGTCAAGGTTCACAAAAGATTTTTTAGACCATAAAAAATTTTTGCCTTTGGCAAACTCAGATTCAAGTTCATCGATAAGTTGTGTAATATCTTCCATTATTTCCTATACTCCAAAATCACAATGCCTGCAATTCCATATTTCTTTGACTTTAATATTATATAACATTCTGGAAAAGATTGCAAATGATTTACGCCTTCATATTCAAGGCATACAATCGCACCATCATTTAAAAGGTTTTTCTTTGCAAGAAGATCAATTGCTTTTGCTCCAAAATCGCTTTTATATGGCGGATCTAAAAATACTATGTCAAATTTTACACCTGTTTGGGCATATTTGTCAAGTGCTAAAACATAGTCAGAAATTTCAACAGAAAAGTCTTCTTTAACGTTTCTAAGGTTAGTTTCAATAACTTTTTTTGCATCTGGGTTACTGTCAACGAAATAAACTTTCATTGCATTTCTGCTTAAAGCTTCAATTCCAAGAGCCCCCGAACCTGCAAACAAATCAAGAACAACCTTATCAGAAATATATTCATCAATCATGGAAAAAAGACTTTCCTTCACTCTTGCAAGGGTTGGTCTTGTCTTTTCTGTTTCCAAGCTTAGAAGCTTTCGTCCACGATATTTTCCAGTGATAATTTGCATTTTATCTCCATTTATAAACACGTTTCACTCTGTCTGAGATGCTCGTATAAATTTCATATGCTATTGTATCACAATTTTCAGCAACCTTGCAAACAGAAATTGAACTTTGTTTTTGCTTTCCAAAAATCACAACTTCGTCACCAACCTTAGCAACTTTTATTTTTGAAATATCACACATCAAAACGTCCATGCAAACTCTACCAACAATTTTAGATTCTTTCCCACAAACAAGAACTTTTCCTTTTGATGATAGACACAGAGGAACCCCATCGGCATAACCAGCCGAACAAATTGCAATTTTCATGTCACAAGGTGCTATATATGCCTGAGAATAGCCGATGTTTTCCCCCTTTTTAACATTTTTAATTTCAAGAATATTCGCTTGAAATTTGTGAAGATTGTCAACCGAATAATATAAATCAAAACCAAGACGAACCATATCAAATTGGTTTTCTATATTTTTAAGCCCTTCCGAGTTTGCAAAATGAAAAATTGGTTTTAAACCATGTTTCTCAATTTGCTTTTTGAACTCCAAAAACATTTCACGTTGTTTTGCAGTGCTTTTTTGATTTTCTGCATCATAGATGTGCGAATATGCCCCAACAATCTGCACATATTTCATTTTTTCAGCCATTTCAAGCATTTTTTCAAGATCGGATAAACTTTTAAAGCCAAACCTATTCATTCCAGTGTCAAGAGCAATGTGTATTTTTGCAATTTTGCGCTTATTTTGTGCAACAGAATTTACAAATTTTAAATTTTCAACACTTCCAACTGAAATTTCCCCACCTTGTTCAACAGCAATTTTAATTTCATTTAATGTCAATGGTGATAAAATTAAAATCGGTTTAGTTGTCAAGTCTTTTATTTTCAAAAACTCACTAAGCCTCGCAACTGCAAAATAGTCTGATTTAAGTTTAAGCAAACTGCAAATTTTTCTCGAACCGAAACCGTATGCATTTGCTTTAAGAATTGTGCAGATTTTAACACCCTTTTTCAAATTTGATTTTGCCTTGTCAAAAGTCTTTAAAATTTCTTTCAAATTTACAACAAATTCACACATAAACAACCTTCCATGCTTTATAATATGAATTAAAAATATTTTTTGTTTCAAAATAATAAACATGAAAAAAGTCCCGAAAATTCGAGACTTTTAAGTGTTATGTGTGAAATAGCACTATATATTCCAACCGCCATCAACCCTGATAACTTGACCTGTTATATATGATGCACTATCACTTGCAAGAAATGTTACAACTTTTGCAACATCTTCAGGTTTTCCAAGACGGTTTAATGCAGTTTCAGATACAATTTCTTGTTTTGTTTGGTTGTCATATTGTTTCATCATGTCAGTTTCAATTGCCCCAGGAGCAACAACATTAACGTTAATGTTCATAAGCCCAAGTTCTTTTGCAAGTGCTTTTGAAAAGCCAATTATGCCCGCTTTTGTCGCACTGTAAACAGTTTCATTACTTCCGCCAACAACTCCCCAAATTGAAGAAATATTTATAATTCTTCCTTGCCCTGCATTAATCATGTTTTTTACAACTTCACGAGAACAAACAATTGTTGAAATAAGATTTGTTGAAACAAGGTTTTGAATTTGCTCATTTGTCATGTCAATCAAAAGCCCAGAAATTGAAATTCCAGCATCATTCACTAAAACATCAATATTTCCAAAGACTTTTTCTGCCTGATTTACCATGTTTTTTACACTCTCAGAATTTGAAACATCAACTTGCACAAGCAAAGCTTTACCACCAAGACTTTCAATTTCACTTGCAACTTCTTCTGCTTGTTTACTGCTTTTGTTATAGCATACAACAACATTATAGCCAAGTTTCCCAAATTCTTTTGCAACACATGCACCAATTCCCCTTGATGCCCCAGTAACAATAACAGTTTTCATCATTTTTTCCTTCTTTCGCAATTATAATATCACAACAATGATTAATAATCAAGTTAATTAATTTTATCAATCATTACAATTTAAATCAATTTATTCAAAATCAAATGAAAAAATAAAATAACTTTGTAATTTTTCTTGATTTTTTCCTTTTTTATGATATAATAAGTTCGTTATGTGGAACACATGTCAGCATATGGGTCATTAGCTCAGTTGGCAGAGCACCTGACTCTTAATCAGGGTGTCCGGGGTTCGAGCCCCCGATGACCCACCAAAAAAAAAGAACAAACAACATGTTTGTTCTTTTTTTACTTCATCACTATCACTAAAAAAAACTATAAATACATGAAACAAAGATAGGCTCAAACCCCACAGGGTTCGACTCCTGTCGGAGCCGGACCGCAATCTATGATTGCTCCCGCTTTGTGCTAAAAATATGCCACAGGCATATTTTTTTACGCAGTCGCCCCGATGACCCACCAAAAAGCACCAATTTGCCGGTGTTTTTTTTATGTAAAATTTCAATTACTTACTGATTTTATAATATTTTGATTGGTTTTCTAGATACATTTCAAACTAAAAACTTTATATGCACTAAAAAAGCCCCGAAATCGGGGCTTATTTTATTTTAAATCAGGTTCATCTTCTTCTTTACGAACATGAAAACTATGATTTTTCAAGTTTCTATTAAGTCTTATATCGTTGTTTTGTCTTGAACCTTTTTTGTGATAATGGCGATAGTCAATTGACTTTGACTCGGCACTTCTTAAAAGTTCACGATTGGTTTTTCCTGTAACAGTCATTGTTCTGCGGTCTGCTTTATCAATGATAAAATCAACTGGTTTGCAAAGAGCAAGAACAACCTTTCCCCTTTCATCATAAACTGCACAGCCTTCTTGCGAAAGTGAGCAGCCAGTTGCAGGGCGACCAAGAATTTGAGAAAGTGGAATTTCAACACTGATTCCCTTTTCATCGTTCTTTACAATTGCAACAATTTCATCTTCATAATCTTCATCGGCACCAGTGTAACGAATTTTTGTAATTCGACCACTAAGTTTTTCACCAATATGCTTTTCACAATAGATAACCGAACTGATATCTTCAAAATCTTTTTCAGCTTGGTCAACATCAAGTTGACGTTTGTTTGCTTGTTCAACAACCGATTTAATTGTTTCAAGAGAAATTGGTTTTGTGCAGTGAATGTTCGCCAAAATGTTATATTGTGTCAAATAGTCTGGAATTCTGCGAATTGGAGAAGTTGTGTGGCTATAGTGTGGCGATTGAAGTGCATAATGTGAAATTCTGTCACCATAGATTTCGTCTTGAGCATTTCCTGAATTTTCTGGATAAAGGTTTTCGCTATAAACCGCTCTTGATTGCATCTTAATAAGGAATTTATTGATAACTTCTTCCATTGAAGAATCTTTCGTAAGTTCAATCAAACTTCTTGTTCCTTCGGCAGATAAATCACCATCAAAATCAATTCCAAGAACATCAAAAAACTCTGTTGCACGGTCAAGTTTTCTTGAGTTTGGCTGAGCATGAACGCGATATATGTTGTTAAGTCCATTTTCTTTTGCATATTTTGCGGTTGCTTCATTTGCTGTAACCATGAAAGCTTCAATAACATCGTGATAGAACAAATGTGGAAGCACTTTAATATCAACAACATCATCAAGGTCTTGGTCGAACACAATTTCTCTTTCATCGTTAGAAATGAAACGAATCATCTTTCTTTGATCAAAGCCTTTCCACATCATTTGAGCAGCATATTTATTCATTACAAGCTGCTCTTCATCAGTTAATGCAATGCCACGAAGTGCTTTATATTGCAATGTTTCTTTCACAAAATCATCACCAAAATCGTCAACAATTTTTTGAGCATCTTCATATGCATATTTGTGGCGACTTCTGATTATCGCATCATATATCTTGCTTTCTTTTGCCTTTCCAGTTTCTTTATCAATCACTGTTTTAACAACAAATGCAAGGCGGTCTTCACCAGGGTTAAGCGAACAAATGCCAGTTGAAAGCTTTGTTGGAAGAATGTTATATGCTTTGTTTGGTGCATAAATTGTAAAACCACCAGCAATATAGTTTTTTCCAATTTTACTGTCAAGGTTTACATATTTTGTAACGTTTGCGACAGCGGTATAGCAAACAATGTCTCCATTTTCATCAAACGTTGAACAAATCGCATCGTCCATATCTTTGCATGTTGCAGGGTCAATTGTAGAAAAAGGAAGGTTTCGAAGATCAACAACCTTTCCAATTTGAGAATATTGTGCATCTTCTTCAGAAATCAAATCAAGATTTTTAATGTTAACCGCAGTCGGAATTTTCTCAATTTCAAGAGCAAGACCAGGATCGTCCCAGCTCATGATTGCACCATAACAATCAGCAATTGCATCATATTCATGAATAGGGTTTCCAGCATCACCTTTAACTGCAACAATTTTTCCACCAAGAAGTGGTGCATCAAGGTTTGTAAGATCCATAACACAAATTTTATCTTGGAATGCAGCCATTTCATCTTTGTCATTCAAAATTGGAATGTGTCTAAGTGAAATGCTCTTTTTGTTTGGAATAAACACAAGCTCATCATGGCTAAGTTTTACAACTCTTCCAAGAATAAGATTTTTCCCTTTTGCAATATCTGTTCCTTGAGAAATTGTTTTTGGTTTCTCTTTTGCAACATCAATTGTCTTTTTGCTCTTTCCAAGTGGAATTGCAAAATAGTCTTTGCCAGAATATTCAAGAGCAACATCAAGAACGTCACCAACCGTATATCCCATGGCAACACTCTTGCTAAGCTTATAATGCTTGTTTGTTTTAGGTGTAACAACATAAAAATCATTTCCAGATTTTTGCATCACACCAACAGAAACAAGGTCAGGACTAAGGCTGATCTGCTCTCTATCAACCTTTATTTTATCAAGAGCAACAAGCCCTTCAACAATTTTATTAAACTTCTCTTTGGAGGCAATCTTTCCTTTATTAAGCATCTGTTTCCTGAGAACGTTTCTGTGAACCTGTTTGTTCTCAAAAACATATTTGTATATCGCAGACATACCTTTAATAAATTCTTCGTCGAAAGCCATTTCTTGCCTCCTATGTATTGGATAATTTAAGTGTAACATCTTTTAAACAATATTTCAAGATGCAATCCTAAAATAGTTTAATTTTTTTCATATTTCGACAATAAGCATATTTATAAAAACTTATAAAAAAACAACACAAAAGTGCTGTTTAAATCTCTTTACCATAAAACAAGACAAGATCACCATCTTCAACAAAACTTGTTATAAATGTCGTATATCCAAAATGAAGATAAATTGCAAGATTTCTGCTTTCTTTTGCTTCACTTCCAATTGTAAGATATGAAATGCCCCTTTCTTTTGCATATTCTTCTGCCATTTTCACAAGACGTGAAACATGCCCTTGTCCTTCAAACTGTTTTTCAATTCTAAATGCATTCATATTAGCACGATCTTTCCCATTGCAAAGCATAGGTCGGTTTTTCACTGCCGAGCAATCTGGCGAAAACAAAACACTAATTTGTCCAACAGGGTCACCATTATGTAAAACAACAAAAGTTGCAGCTTTTCCAGTTTCATTATATTCAATATATTGTTTTTTCCAACGAACCCAACATTCTTCACCATGGTTTTCTATTATGTCTTTATTCCAAATTTTTTCAAGATCTTCAAGTGTTGCTTTTTGATATTCAAACATATTGTTACTCCTTGTAATTTTCAGAATTTTAACATATATAACAAAAAAAGCCTAGAAAATTCTAGACTTTTTAAATTATTTATTTTCGGTTTCAACTTTTGCTTCTTGAACTTTCTCTGTTGTTTGAGCTTTCAAAAGATCACGAATATCACGAAGAACATCTGCATCGGTTTCAACTTTTGCTTTTTCTGCTTCAAGACGAGCTTCTTCAGCCTTTTTTGCTTCTTCCTTTTCTTTTCTTAATGCAAGCAATCCAGCTTTATATGCAATGCGGTCTTTTTTGTCATATCCACGAGCTTTAAGTTCTTTCTTTTCTTCTTTTGTTGGAGATGCTTTTTCAATGTCTTTTACTGTTTTTTTGAACATTTCACTGCTCTTCATTGCAACTTTCAAAATAACAAACAATGTGAAAGCGATGATAAAGAAATTGATAATTGCTGTGATAAATGCACCCCAGTCAATATAAATTGATTTTGTAAGATCAATTTGACCTTCAGCATCTCTAACAACCTTTAAAAATGTATATGCTTTTTCAAGTCCGTTTTCACCACCGATTGACAAAAGCATATTGATAAGTGGCATTATAATTTTGTTTGTAAATGCAGTTACAATTGCATTAAATGCGCCACCAACGATAACACCAACGGCCATGTCAAGAACGTTTCCACGGCTTATGAATGCTTTAAAATCACTAAAAAACTTTTTCATTTGTTCACCTTCTATAAATTTTTATCGCACATATTATAGCAAACAAAAGTGTCACAATCAACTGTTTTTTAAAAGTGATTTAATTTTAAATTAAATGCATTTTCGCTTTAATTCTTGATATTCCTGATCGTTTATAAGTCCTGCTTTTCTAAGTTCTTCAAGTTGCATAAGCTGTTCTGCAAGTGAAACAAAATTCAATTCTTCTTTACTTTTGTCGCTTCTATCTTCTTTCACCTTTCTTAATTGTTCTTTTTGGAAATTTGTTAAAATTTCATCAGATTGGCTATTTTTCCTTGCATCAGCACATAACGATTGATTATGTTGAGAATTAAATGAACCTTGCGTTTGAATTTGATTTCCTTGGTTTTGAACTGAACTTTGTGGAAAATATGAATTGTCATATTCTTGGCCACCAGCACTTGTCATGTTTGAAAAACGATGAATTTCACAAGCATCAAGATTCATGTTGAATGCACCATTGTCAGCATTGTTTTGACCATTTTTATTTTGAAGAGCCTGCTTTGATTTCTTTTTATGCTCTTTAAGTTCTTTAAAAACACAATAAAAACAACCAGCAGAAAGAACAAGCGATAAAGCACCAAGCCCGATAACTCCCCATGTATATTGCGAAGGAACATAGCTTATAAACGAAGAAATGATACCCATTATAGAGATAAGAGCAATCACACAATAAAATATGATTGCAGAAATAAGCGAACCCTTATATGCAGAAAATTTTTCTTCATTTCTGTGAGCAATGAAAAGTTCCTTCAAACTTATCACACCACCAATACAACCGAAAAATATGAAAAATCCAGCAACAACCAAAAGCCCACCAACTTTTGGGGTCATTGTGCCAATTGTAACATAGTTAATGTTAAGGGTTATATATCCCATATATGCCCCAAAACCAAGCGATAAAACCGCAAGAGCAAATGTTAAAATTGCTGACAAAATTATTCTTCCACGTTTTACTTTATCTTTTTTTATTCGTTTCATTGTTCCACCCATTTTTTCCTTTTAACTTTAGTTTTTCTCAAATTCGCAAAAAATATGTATTATTTTAAGCAAAAAGAAAAAGGGCTCAAAAGCCCAATTTTTCTAACATTAAAGGTGCTATGTCTGACATAGGTGTTATGTGTGACATAACATTATTTATGATATGGAAGACCAGCAGAAATTGTAAAAGCTCTATAAATTTGTTCAAGCAAAACAACCCTGAAAAGTTGATGTGGAAAAGTTATCTTTCCAAAAGACACACATTTATTTGCTTGTCTTTTAAACTCTTCACTCACTCCGTTCGAGCCGCCAATAACAAAACTAACCTCACTTGTGCCTGCACTTTTAAGTGTGTCAAGCATGTTTGAAAGCTCTTCACTTGAAACTTCTTGTTTGCACCTGTCAAGCAAAATTATAAAGCCCCTGCATGCATTTTTAAGCCTTTCGCTTTCAATTTCAATTTTCTTTTCAATGCTTTGTTCTTTGCTTTCTTCTGCAACTTCGACAATTTGAAGTTTGCAAAATTTTGACAAACGTTTAGAATATTCGCTGATTGCATCTGTAAAAAACTTTTCCTTTATTGTTCCGACACAAACAATATTAACTTTAAGCATATTTTCACTCCTAATGGTCTTATTATGTCACATTAATAAGCATTTTCACAACAAAAATGTGAAAAAAATCGGCAAAATGCAAAAAATTGTATAATTTTTCGAATTTATTTGACATATGATGTTGTAATAGCCTATCATAAAAACATCAATAAAAGGAGAAAAAATCATGAATAATAAAAGAACTTTATCAAAAGCGGGTTCAATTGTAAGCATTGTTTCTTGGAGTATTAATATTCTTTTATACATTTACCTTGGATATGTGTTATTAGTTCTCATTTCTTTAATAAATGCTTCTGGTTCAGGTGCCGATGCTTCTGCAATATTCGCTTTAATTTCAACAGTTGTTGCTTCACTTGCAATTTCAATTGTGCTTCTTATCTATTCTATAAGAATTTTGAAGTTTACAAAGCTTGATGCAAAAGAATTTGTTGCAAAGAAAGGAACAATCATTGCAATTGCTGTTATCAACATTCTTAATGCTCTTTACGGCCTCTTCTCATTGATCGGTTCTGAATTTGATTGGACATCTGCTGTTTCAATCGTTATTGCTCTTGGACTTCTTGCTTCTGCAGTTTTGTTAATTGTTGACTTTGTAAAGTGTCAAAAAGAAGCTCAAGCAGAAAAACTTGCAGAAAAAGCTGCTGCAACTGCTGAACAAGAAAACACAACACAAACAGTTGTTGATGTTCAAGTTAAAGAAGAATCTATTGAAGAAAAGATTGAAAAGCTCAATAAAATGAAAGCTGATGGCCTTATCACTGAAGATGAGTATAATCAAATGAAATCAGACCTTCTTAAATAGAAAACTTAAACAAAAAAAATCCACCGGTATAACCGATGGATTTTTTTTATTAAATTTTTGTCTTAATTATTTATTAAGTTCTTCTCTTGCCCTATCTCTGATTTGAAGTTCATGAATCTTCATAAACCATCTTGTGCAATCAAGGTCATCTTGATCCGCTTGAATATAGAAATATCTTTCTTCTTCAAATTTTTTCCAAGTGCGATTAACTACGTTTGCAGAATCAAAAAGATAAAACTTTTTGCCAACATGTTTAAGGCTTGCAAGGTTAACAAATGGATCTCCATCAGATATAACAGCTAAAGATCCTTTAACTTCTTCAAGTTTTGGAGCCTTAGTTGTTGCATTAGGAAGCCAAACATTTCCCTTTACAATTTTAAGATCTGGGAATGCTTGCCAATCGTTTCCTTCCCATGCCTGAATGTTTCCACCAACATATTCAATTCCCGCATAGTTTCCACCTGAAATGAAAGGTGTCACATTTCCAAAAATATATCTTGGATTTTTCTTGCTTGTTTTAGGGTCGCACAAATCTCCAAAAACAACAGTGTGCTTATCTTCAACATATTCATCAAAACAAATTTCATTTGGTGTGCAGTTTGCGATTTTGCAAATATAAGCAATCAAATCTTTATTTTTGCTACAAATTTTCAAAATTTTACGTTTTAACTCGGTGCTAACATTTGAAAGATCAACTTCAAATGGATCAAACAAAACATCAATAAGATCTTGCTCAGAGCCTTTAAGCTGATCTTGTTTGCAAAGATTTATATAATATCCCGCACGTTCATTAAAAAAAGCATCAAGCTCTGCATCATATTTTTCAAGAGCCTTATCACTTTTTGCATTTTCAATACGTCTGTTGTGATGATGTTTTTCATTGTCTATCACATATTTAATTCCGCTTTTAATTTTATCAAATAAACCCATATAAATTCCTCCGAATTTGATGATATTAGTATAGCACCGCCCAATTCAATTGTCAATATTGACCTTTTTCAAACATAAACACAATAAAAAAAACACGTTCGAAACGTGTTTTTTATTTGTATTTTGATTATTCCATATAAAGAACAACTTTGCCTTGTTTTCTGCTTTCTTTAACGTCAATGATACGTTGATTTCTTGACCCACGAAATTTGAGTGAAATATCTTTAAGGTCATTAACAAATGGTCCATCAACCAAAACATCATAGTTGTCAAGCAAAAAATCGGTTTTATCTGTATATGCTCTGCCACCAGGAACAAAATCCTTGTCAAAAATATATCCAGAATAGCACCATATATCTTTTTTAGAGCCAAATTTCTCTCTGAAACGTTTAACAAGATTATAAATGCCTTGTTGATTGTTTGGGTGCATTGGCTCTCCACCAAGAAGTGTTAAGCCCCTGATATATGAAGGTTCACACATTTTTAAAATCTGATCTTCAACTTCACTTGTGAAAGGCTTTCCGAAATTGAAATCCCATGCTTCTTGGTTGAAACAATTTTTGCAATGATGTGTGCAACCTGAAACAAACAACGAGATTCGAACTCCTTGTCCGTTTGCTATATCTGTATCTTTAATGGTTGCATAGTTCATTTTATTGCTCCTATAAATGCAAAACTCTTTCTTTAATTTCTTCTGTTCTTCCTTGGTTCCAATATTGTGTTCCAATATAGCCACAAGTTCGACGAGCAACGTTCATTTTTGTTTGGTCTGTGTTTCCACAATTTGGGCATTGCCAAACAAGTTTGCCGTCTTTTTCAATAATTTTAATTTCGCCGTCATAACCACAATTCATGCAATAGTCACTTTTTGTGTTAAGTTCAGCATACATAATGTTGTCATAGATAAATTTCATAACTTCCAAAACTGCATCAATGTTGTTCTGCATGTTTGGAACTTCAACATATGAAATTGCGCCACCAGGGCTGAGAGCTTGAAATTCGCTTTCAAGTTTAAGCTTATCAAAAGCATTGATTGGTTCTGTAACATGAACGTGATAGCTGTTTGTGATATATGCCTTGTCAGTAACACCAGGAATAATTCCAAAACGTTTTTGCAAGCATTTAGCAAACTTATATGTTGTGCTCTCAAGTGGTGTTCCATAAAGTGAATAGTCAATATTTTCAGCTTCTTTCCACTTTTTAGTGTATTCGTTAAGCTTTCTCATCACTTTAAGACCAAACTCTTTTCCTTCAGGCTCAGTAAGTTTTTTGCCAGTCATATAATAAACTGTTTCCCAAAGTCCAGCATATCCAAGAGAAATTGTTGAATAGCCCCCATGAAGAAGTTTATCAATCTTTTCACCTGGTTTAAGACGTGCAAGGGCACCATATTGCCACAAAATTGGTGAAACATCTGACAAAGCACCAGTAAGTCGTTCGTGTCTGCATTGAAGTGCTTTGTGACAAAGTTCTGCTCTTTCATCAAAGATTTTCCAAAATTCATCAAGGTCTTTCTTTGAAGAAAGTGCAATGTCAATAAGGTTCAAGGTTACAACACCTTGGTTAAATCTGCCATAATATTTAGGCTTGCCGTTTTCATCAACATAAGGGGTCAAGAAGCTTCTGCAACCCATGCAAGTATAGCAATGTCCTTCACCATTTTTGTCAACCTTAAGCTCAAGCATTTTCTTTTCAGAAATATAGTCTGGAACCATGCGTTTTGCTGTGCATTTTGCAGCAAGTTTTGTAAGATAATAATATGGGCTGTCCTCATGAATGTTTTGTTCTTCAAGAACATAGATAAGCTTTGGGAAGGCTGGTGTGATATATACACCCGCTTGGTTTTTAACACCTTGAATTCTTTGCTTTAAAGTTTCTTCAATCATCATTGCAAGGTCTTTCTTCTCTTGCTCATTCTTTGCTTCACCAAGATACATAAATACAGTAATGAATGGAGCTTGTCCATTTGTTGTCATAAGTGTGATAACTTGATATTGAATTGTTTGAATTCCTTTGTTAATTTCTTCACGAACTCTTTCTTCAACAAGTTCATCAAGTTTGTTCTCTGGAACGTGAATATTAAGTTCTTCAAAAGAATGAATAAGGTTTTTTCTGATCTTTTTTCTTGAAATATCAACAAAAGGTGCAAGGTGTGTAAGCGAAATGCTTTGTCCACCATATTGACTTGAAGCAACTTGTGCAATGATTTGTGTTGCAATGTTACATGCTGTTGAAAATGAACGTGGTTTTTCAATCATTGTCCCAGAAATTACAGTTCCATTTTGAAGCATGTCTTCAAGGTTGATAAGGTCGCAGTTATGCATTCTTTGAGCAAAATAATCGGCATCATGAAAGTGAATGATTCCTTCTTCATGTGCTTTCCAAATATTTTCAGGAACAAGGAAACGTTTGCAAAGGTCTTTGCTAACTTCCCCAGCCATATAGTCTCTTTGAACACTGTTAACTGTTGGGTTTTTGTTTGAGTTTTCTTGTTTAACTTCTTCGTTATTGCAATCAATAAGCGACAAAATTTGCTTGTCGGTTGTGTTGCTTTTTCTAACAAGCGAACGAACATGACGATATGTGATATATGCACGTGCGAGTGCATGCTTGCCTGTGTCCATCAAAGCATTTTCAACAAGGTCCTGAATTTCTTCAACACTTGATGCTCTTTTTCTTGATTTGCAAGTATTTTCAACTTTGGTTGCGATTTCACGAATTTTCTCATCTGAAAGTCTATCTTTTTTGTCCACTTCAAGATTTGCACGTGAAATAGCGCTCACAATCTTTTCGATATCGAATTCTTGCTCTTCACCACTTCTTTTGATAATTTTCATATGATTTTCCTCCCAAACGCATGTTGCCTTATTCGCGTTTTACAAGCATAGTGATACCACAATATGTTGTGTCTAGTCAAAAGTTTACACCACAATTTGTTGTGTTTTGTGCAAATTATACAAATTTAAGAAATTTTAAATAAAGGTGTTTACAAACCTTGAATATGCCAATTTTTCTAGCAAAAATAATGTTATGTGTGATAGACATAATACCCTTTGCTAAAAATATGTCAATTTTAACATATTTTTGAAAAATAAAAAAAACTTCGACAAATTTCGCCGAAGTCTTTATATATGGTTATTTTTTTTATAATTTTATTTCAATTTGCATGCAATTTCTTCTGCTTTTTCTTCAAGGTTGTCATAGTCATGAAAAATTTTAAAGTCAAAATGATATAAAGAATAATCAACCCTATTTTTATCTCTTGCAAGCAAATATTCTTTTGGCAAGTTATCTCTTTTCAAAAGAAGTTTCAAACGTTTGCCATCGTCATTTGCAATAAGCAAAATATTCATATCAGCATTCTTGAAAAATGAAAGCATCGGTGCGAATTTATAATCAATAATTGAAATGCCCTGCCCTTTCATTTGATTTTTAATTTCTTTTTCAATGAAAGGTGTGCTAATTTTTGTCAACATATCTTGATTTTGTTTGTCTTCAAAAACCAAGTTTCCAACATTTTGTTTTAAAACCTTTCCGTTTTCGCAAATTTGAATTCCAAAAGCTGAAACAAGTTTTTTGCAAAAAACATCGTTTTCATAAAGCTTAGAAATGATTTCATCAACCGAAACGACCTTTGCACCCGTTTTTTCAGCAAGAAATTTAGAAAAAGTGCTTTTTCCTGAACCAGATTCACCAGAAATTGTAATGATTTTTGTTCTTTTCATAACCTTATTATAGCAAATTAAAATTCACATCACAAATAAATTAACATAAAATAAAAACAATCAAAACAACTTTTGTCATTTTGATTGTCAAATATTACATTTCCATTTCACTTGCAAGATCCAAAAGAAACGAAAGGTCATTAACAGTTTTAAGCCCATTTGGTTTTTCAAGTGTCTCGTTATAGTCGGTTCTTGAAAGATAAGCAGCAGTTTTACTATCATTAAGAACCCTTGTGCAAATGTCAACATCGTCATCAACAAACACATCAGCATTTTCAGCAATGCAAACTTGTTCTTTGTCAGCCCTTCCGATATAGAGCTTGTCAAACTTAATTCCATTTAGAGCAAGCCATTGTCTTGTGATTTTTTCAGGTTCAACATGCCAATCAGTGTCACGAGCAGTTGCAAGAATAATTTTGTGCCCCATGCTGTGAAGCGTATTTATAACTTCTTTTGCTTTTGGCTTTGGTGGAAATTCAAGTGCCATTTGATCGCCATAGGTTTTATACCATGCAAGAGCTTGTTCAATTGTCCAATCAAATTTCATTTCTGCATATCTGACAACTTTTCGCACCTGTTTAAAGCCAATATTATGATTCTCAAAAAATTTTGAAATATATTTTTCACTATAGCCATCGGTGTCGCAAAGTGTATCATCAATATCAAAAACAAAAATCATACTTGTCTCCTTCTTGCGGATTGAGTATATCATATGAAACTCAGTTTATCAATATGAATAAAATAAAAATATTCAATTAATCTTATTTTAATAAGCTGAAACAACTTGCAAAAATTATAAACATAATATATAATACAAATGAGTTGCGGATGTGGTGAAATTGGCAAACACGCTAGACTTAGGATCTAGTGCTTCGGCTTGGGGGTTCAAGTCCCTTCATCCGCACCATTGATAAAAATAACAGGGATTAATTCCCTGTTTTTTTTATTCAATAGCATTGTTTAAGGGACTTGAACAGTCCGTTAAGAAAACAATCCAATGGATTGTTTTTAGGACTCGGCGTGAAAGCGAAGGTATTGAAAATACTGAAGCGGAGCACACTGTCGTGCCAGACCGAACACTTCCGTGTTCTCCCGACTTTGTCTAAAAAGTGTTAACAACACTTTTCTTAACGCGTTGCCCCTTCATCCGCACCAACATAAGTCTAAATCGAATATTTGTAATTAAGTATTTGGTTTGAGTTTTTTTCATTCAAACTAAGCAAAGTGGCGGTTTGTGCCGCAAAAAGTGCTTTGCAGTAAAACAAAACGAACCCAAGAAAAAAAAGAAGCAAACCTCAAAAGTTAGATAACTTTATAAGGTTCACTTCAAAAAAATAGAAGTTTATTTTGTTTTTTATTTGACTCTACAGCGGCTTTTTCTTGACCGCAACCAAATCACAAATCCGCCCAGCACAACAACCACTACCGAGCCAATTATAATACCTGCTACTGCTTTGTCAGGAAGCCCTTTGCTTTGTTTTGCAGGAGCAATTAAAAATCCGCACTTTGTACATTTCACAGAATTGGTTTCGTCTGGAGACTCTCTGTCGTGGGTATGCTCTTCAAAATTAAACTTATTATTGCAAGTAGAGCAGGTGTCCCAATGCCCCGTGCTATCTTTTCCACCGTATTTTGTTATGTTGTGCGCAGCTCTTTCCCCATACTCTTTTTTGCAACCTTCACAAACCGCTTTTGTTATGCATGTTGCCTTTCCGCCAAAACAATTGGCTGTTTGGGTGTGGCTACTATCTGTTTTGCAAGTTCGGGTGTGCGTGCCGTTGTTATTGCTTACCCACTCTCCCCAATCATGTGTATGATTGTTGATTTGCTTGATATAATAGAATGTTACCGTTTGACCACTCCCATTCACCATTTGGTCGTGTCCTTCTGCCCTAACGAACGTATGTCCAAACATCGTCGATGGAGCCGTCCAATTAAGTTGGCTACCTATCGCAACCGGAATTGTGGCTTTATTTGCATTAGGCATTGGAGTTCCGTCTTCAAACTTGTACTCTATATTAACATTAGCATACGACTGTGTTTCGATATTGTCGTGCGATAAAACATTTCCGTTTTCATCAGATATCAAAAAGGCAATAGTGTCGCCATCTTTTAGTTCGGCATCTGCCGGAATTTGATAAATTATTGAGCAATTTTCTAGTCCTGAATCAAAAATACTGCCATTGTATTCTAGAGCACCCTTTGGCCAAAACTTACTTTTTTCTTCCCATTTAGGAATGGTAAATGTTTGTGAGATTTCTAGCTTTTGCCCACCCGTTGTAGTTGCTACACTTCCGTCTGCCCGCTTTATCCACATTTTAATAGTAATGTAACGGGTCATACTATCTGACAGATTTTGAACAATTGTGCGGAGTTCGATTTTTTTGCCAGCCAAATTTTTGTTAAATTTGTTTTTGTCCCCGCCACTTAGCAACACTCCGTTGCGATAATTTGCAAAATTATAATATCCATTGTATGTGGTATCTGCAAAGGCAGACAAATCTGAATATTGACCGGTGTATTTTTTTACTTCAGGGACTGCAACATAAAGGCTTTTGCCGTCTATGAGTTGCGACATTCTCTTGCTACCTTGCAACTTACATACTTCGCAGAATTGATAGTTGGTGTCACGCATAAGGCATTCCCAACTCGAGTTGTATGCAGTGTAAGAAGGAGATGTATTGCATGTAAAAGTTTTTCTAAATCCCAACATTTTTTTCCATTTTACATGTTCCGGATTGTGAGTGTATGCCACATTTAGTGAAGTATAGTCAGTTGATTCTGCTGCAGTAGTCATATATTCATCGCCAAGTTCTAGCAACCCGTGACCAAGCTCATGTGTAAAAGTTTGCTGAGCACGGTAACTATCCGATGGAGTTATAAAATAATGAAAACCCGATTTTAAATTGTTATATGCATCTCCAAAGTTTCGGCTAGTATTAACTAGCAAGGCAAACTGGTTTATATAATTATGCACATAATAAAATGGTGGATATTGCTTGTTATCGTCCCAATACATTGTGTCGGGGTCTGTTTTATTAGGGATATGTGAGTCATGAATTTGCTCTATAAATGTTGGACCAATACACCTTTCAAAAATATGGTTTTTCCAAGGATTTCCCAAATTAGTTGATATAGACGAAGAATTGTTAGAACCTACAACTACATCAAAAAATGTGCTTCCGCCGTTTTCAAAACTAGACTCAGACGCCGTGCAAAGAGCATACACATTAAATCTATCAGCAAAACTGCGATAGGGTTCGTATTGCATGGCACCTCTCCACACTTTTTTTACATCGCTTATAAATTTTTGTTGTTGACTTTTGGTGTATCCTTCGCCACAAATAACAATTACCATATTTTCTGTATCGCTTCTTGTTTTTTGAATGGTGTATACAGGAATTGTTGGATTTGAGTATTTGCCGTCACTTGAATAATATGGCCCAAGGGTAAGCGTAAGTTTTTTGTCTGTGCTTATGTCCCACTCTTGGTTTGGATCGTCCTCTGGCTCTGCAACGGTATAATCGTCCTCAACCTTATTAGGAGCGGAGCCTATATACGGACTTGCCTTAGTTCCGCCACCAGAAGTTGCCATATAATAGTCTGTATCAAGATAAAAGGCAGGCCTAACTCCAATATAACTGCGTTGTGGCGACTCTCTGCCTATTGTTCCATTGTTGTGAACATACCGCATATCGTGATTGCAATCGGTTACCGGAGTTCTTAACCAATATGGCCAATTTGCACCTTGCTCATTTTTTCCAATATAATAACTACCAAAGTTTTTCCATACGGTGTTTACCTGCTTAACATCAAGCAAAAAAACCTTTTCGGTTGAGTTTTCGCCATAAACACTATCATAGTTTTTGGCGACATTTTGAATATCAGTATTAAATTCTAAATCTGAACGGCCATCTCCATCATAAATTCCTCGCTTATATTCTGGATGCGATACAAGCGAACGCTGGGTAACGGTTTTCATTGTGGCAATTTCCGCCTTTAAAAAACCATTTAAAAAACCCGCCTTTTGGTCGTAAGCGTTGCCGTCTACATAGTTCTCTTTTGGAGGATTACCACATAGCCACTTTACCTCACCTACTACGGCGGTAGAATTTAACCACGAACGCATATTGCTGTCTTTCCAATAGTTAGAGCCGTAGGTATCGCGCCTATAATCACGACTGTGAGATTTTGAGCGATTATTGTCGCTTGTAATAGCATCATATGGAAGTGTATCTATTATGCTGTCGGCAAGCATAAGCGTGCCACTGTCATCAATGCTTACACACCTCCATACAATGTCTTTACCATTGTATTTGCCAAGAGTTATATAGTCGCCAAGGTTTACTTGCGTTGTTGTTTTTGTCATGTTTTCCGCAAAAAGACTGTAAGCGTTTGCAAATTTTTGGAGTTTTAAATTGTTTAAGTTAGTCCCAAATTTTACTATTTCTGCACCAAAAAAGCTAAAAACGAGCATCATTGCAATAATTATGGTTGTATTTATTTTTTTAAAAAAATTTTTCATTCATTTTACCTCATTCTTACTTTTTGTCTCGTGTCCATTTTATAAATATTTTTTAATTGCAAGACTTCTTTAAGGTTGTCTTTTGCGTCTTGCAAAAGCGAAACTGTGCCACCAACAGAGAGCCAACTATAAGTTTGGTAAAAGTAGCCCCCAATATGGCACATTGATGGCTAATTTTAAGTGGTTTTGTTTATTCCATGTTTAGTTGCCTTATCTATATTTTGCAAATTTTTATAGATTTTTATATTAAGCGGTTTAAACTTTTTGTTCGTGATTATTTTTGTCTTTTATATGTTAGCATATTGTTAGCCTAAAAATCAAACGGTTTGACACGCCTAAGTGTGAAATTTTAAACCAAAAATTTTTTGCCACCATGGCGGGACTATTCTATCTTTGTCCCACAAAAAAGTTCAGCTTGCTCTGCCCCTGCAAGCGTTCTACCTCAAGCATTTTACCCAAAAAGATAAATGAAATTACGGACACAAATTATGTCGCCATCCAAAATTTGACAGTATTTGTTTTTGAATGGTTCCAAGTGTAACAAGTGGTTCATATATTTAAAAAAGATATTGATAACGCAGTGATTTTTTTGCTAGATGTAAAAGAGAATGTTTAATTTTATATCATTAGGAGCAAAAGCGAGTAATATCATTGACAAGAAAGATAAAAAGTCGTAAAATCAACTATAATCAAAAAACTTTTAGTTGTGTGCACAATTATTTAAACTAGCAGAAGTTTTGAAAATTGGCTAATATAAAGATTTTAAGGATTTAAACGAATATGAAATTTAAAGAAATAAGAGTTTTAGATTGTTCACATTACGAAACAACTACCCCACATATCGCAATGAAAGAAAACTACAAATTTGAGTTTGTATATAGTGGGCAAATAAATAAAATCAAGGCGTATTTGACTAGTAGTGTTAAACACTCAAAATTCAATGAATCTTTAACAGATAAGCGAGATTTAGTATACACTCCAAAAACATTAAATGAAGTGGTCAACGCATTAAATAACACCGTTTTAACAGATGACAATATTAATATGTATTGCAAAGGTGCTCCAATAACTATGGATAGAAAAACACTAAATATTCCTTTTGTGTTTGATAAGAAAATTCAAAATTACGAGAACTTTATTGCCGTGCTAGCAACTCAATTTAGTGCAAACAAAAACTGGCAAGAACTAAAAACTCAATGCTATAAAATTTATACAGCCAACAAAATTGAAGAAGATACTATTAGCAACTAAAAGGAAATTAATTTATGATAATAGCTGGATGGGCTGGGATTGGCAAAACCACGCTTGCAAAAAAGTATAAAAACTGTATAGACCTTGAAAGTAGTGCATATAAATGGATTTACTCGGATGAAGATAAAAAAAATTCTGAAAAACTAAAGGGCGATAAATCTAGGACACCAAACCCAGATTACCCAATGAATTATATAAACGCAATTATAGACGCATCTAAAAAATACGATGTGGTTTGCGTTTGGAGCCACCCAGAGCACGCACTCGCCTACTACGACCAATATGGCATAGATTATGTTTTATGTTACCCAACTAAAGACGCTAACGCCGAATATACAAACAGAATGAGAAATCGTGGCAACACAGATGAATTTATAAAAAGTTTAAATAATGTTTATGAAAAACGGTTTGAAGAATTTAATAACAACTCTCACGAAAAAATTATTTTAAACCCGCACGAAACCCTTGAAGACAGATTGCTCAAAATGGGCATAAAACTAATAAAAAGAACAAACTAAAAGAACCCTAAAAATTTAGAGTTCTTTTTTATTTATCTATTGTGTTTGCTTTTTTCAATCAATATAGACGCCACCAAACAAACCGCAGTGTAACCTAAAATATAAAAAATGTGTGGACTTATCGCACCTGCACCAATGGATTGAACCTCACTTGCTATTTGCACTGTGTGGCAAAACGGCAATAGATTTACAAAATTTTTAAACCCGCCAGATAATGCACTAATCGGCATAAATACTCCCCCAAGAATACCAACTAAAGACACAAATATTGAAAATATTGGTCCAGTTTGTTTTTCATTTTGACTAATTACGCCAATCAAAATACCAAGGGAAATATAAAACAATGCAGATGGAATTAAAAACAAAATTGAAATAAAGAGTCTAGCGTTGAATGGATAGCCAAATATAAGTGCTATTGCAAAAAACAAAATAGTTTGCACAATCGCAAGTGGCAACGCTGAGCACACGAAACTAAAGTAATAACTAAATTTTGAAATTGGAGCAATATTTAATCGTTTAATAAAAGAAGAATTTTTATCTGATGCTATTTGCATAGCAACAAACATACCAATAAACGCAAAACCAAACACGCAAATACCACTAGCGTATGATTCTATTTTAAAATTGTCTGGAACCATTTCATAATTAATAAATATTAGTTGCATTAAAACAAGCATAACAACTGGAAAAATTAGCGAAAATATTATGCTTAATGGGTCTCTGAGCATTTCTTTTAAATTTCTTTTAGTTAAAGCGAATAACTTTCTCATTAATCTTCCTCCGTTAAGTTTATAAAGGCGTCTTCTAAACTATTTGTTTTGGTTATTGTTTTTATTTCGTCTACCGTTCCAACTACCTTTATTTTACCTTTAGATATTATTGCAACCTTATCTGCTAATGATTCCACTTCTTCTAAGTAGTGTGTTGTTAAAATTATCGTAGATTTATCTTTTAGTTTTTCAATTTCTCGCCACAATAATTTACGAGCTTTTACATCTAACCCAAGTGTTGGCTCATCTAAAAACAATACTTTAGGCTCAGTTATAATAGCTAGTGCAATACTAAGTCGTCTTAGTTGCCCACCGCTAAGATTTTTTGCAAAGACTTTTGATTTTTCAGTCAAGCCAAATTCTTTTAAAATACTATCTATTTTAGTGTTATCTTCAATTCCGTAAAGTTCTGCAATAAGTTCTAAATTCTCTCTAACCGTCAAGTTTTTTGCCTCCGCACTTTCTTGCGGTGAAATATTAACTATGTTTTTAATTGTTTCGGCATCTTTAATTAAGTCGTAGCCATATATATTAGCGCTTCCACTTGTAGGCGACATTTGAGTTGATAGCATATTAATTAATGTAGTTTTGCCAGCACCATTTAACCCAAGCAATGCAAAACATTCTTTATCATTTATGCTTAAACTTACATCATTAACTGCAGTTAACGCACCAAACTTTTTAGTTAACCCATTAATTTCTATCATTATTTACCTTCCTTTGCTTTAAAAATTGCTTCAGCGAATTTTAAATAGTCATCATATTTTGCAATTGCTATCCCCCGCGACTTGTCGCCAAGCAAAATAAGAGTATCACCTTCGTTTATATTAAACACTTCCCTTGCTTCTTTAGGTATTATAATTTGACCTTTACTACTCACTTTTGTAGTCCATATAAATTTATCTTCATTTGCCATAACAAATCCCCTTGTCTTACTTTTCTTACTCAGTTTACCACCATTAAATTGCGAAATCAACAAAATATTGTATTTACTTATTTTTTTATGGTGCTATTTCGTTTGCTTATTATGTTTTTTATGTTAAAATAGTTATAACAATATTGGTTTAGGAGGATTTATGAAAACTGTTAAAAAGGTATTATCTGTTTCTAGTATTATTTCGGTTTGTGCCGTTGTTCTTATGTTAATTATGGCAATATTTGGAGCAAAAATATTTTCTGGAGTAGGTTTAAAATTATTATTATCATTTGCAACCATAGCTTTAGGCTCAGCACTTGCATTAACTGCAACAGGAAACCTAGAAAAACACAAAACAATTACACTAATTGCTTTAGCACTTATTGTAATATGCTCACTATTTGGTTTCATTATATATTGGGCGTCAATAAAACTTGTTTCGCCATTTGGCAAATTTACTGCAATCCTTGGCATAATTACAATTTTATTTAACATTATTGTTAGTTTAAACTTACGACTTGGCAAACAAAAACTAGCACTGCAAACCATAACCTACATTTTAATTATAATAATTGATATAATATTAACTCTGCTTATTTATGGTGTAAAATTATTTGATATAAATGGTTTTTGGCAATTCTTTGCAATAATTGCACTTGTAACCTTTGCACTGCTTTGCACGCTTTCTATTATGAGTAGAAGGTTAAATGCAGAAAAGGCCGAAACCCCAGTAAATAAAAATTCAACTTACGAATTAGAACAACGAATAGTTTTACTAGAAGAAGAAAACCGAAAACTAAAAGAAGAATTAGAAAAATACAAAAAGTAAGCATAATAAAAAACCCACAGGCTTTGCCTGTGGATTTTTTTATGCATAACCAAATCTATATTTATTATTTGTAAGAAAATCAGATCTTTCCTCACCAATTTTACATTTGCGTTTTAGCATCTCCTCAAATATCTGCAATTGCGATGCCGTTACCATAATTTGTGTGCACGCCATATGAGTTCTACCCATAAATTCAAAATACGTTTCTTCCTCTAGTTTAAATGGCAATGTTGCGTAATCATCACCTAAACATTCTGGCGAACCAATATAAGCTACATACATAACTGGAGTAGATGCTATTTCAAAATC
>ENA-ORNF01000063-ORNF01000063.1-human-gut-metagenome-genome-assembly--contig:-NODE-63-length-93705-cov-62.207966_pt1 | contig 93705 bp, 98 predicted proteins | sample MGYA00242110_ERZ509012 | MGnify/ENA primary metagenome ERZ509012 (study PRJEB26280, sample SAMEA2338714) | human gut metagenome | biome: human gut; feature: human-associated habitat; material: faeces... | reverse complement strand
CAGTCGCTATTGTTGTATATAAAGGTTTAATACCTGTAGTTGGCCGAATACTTACCGAAAGTCCGTATAGGCTTTTTTATCTTTCTTTGTTTCGGTTGGTAAATCAAAAAGAACTAGAATCCACATAACTCTGTATTCACTGAAACGGTCCATTATAATTCTGGATAGATGATTTTACGTATTTCTCCAGAAAAACATTTGTATAAAGAAGCTGTAGTCTGACCTGCTGCTACCATTAAAGGGCTTCTTTTTCCGTTGATTCTGACCTCTATGGTGGGGATAGATAATAAGGTCGCTTTTGCTTCTTTAGTAAGTTCCAGAGTATTTTTAGCGTATAAGGTATAGACAATCTGGTCTACAAACGGTCGATAGGGTTCCATGATGTCATCAGCTAAGCAATAGGCGTTATATCGGTTATGATGGTGAATCCCTAATGTAGGCAATAAACCACTTGTTACAAGGCTTCGTGCAATCACTGCGCGAAGAATGGCATAGCCATAGTTTAAAAGGTTATTGGGAGGAATGCCATCCCGTTCTCTTGTGAATCCTTCAATGTGGTGAAAAAGTGTTTTCCAGTAAAAGGCTGCGGCCCGGGCTTCAAGGTTATCTGGGTCTCCACTACGGACATCATTAGCCCATATTCGCATGCATTTGATGTCTTCTTTTATGCATGAGGTTAGGACAGCTGCTTGGTTATTAATTTTGGATTGGATGGTTTGTTGCCATAGCTGTTTCTTTAAAGGAAGAGAAGCATCCAGTTGCTTTCGGAAGCGTTCGTTTTGAGTAGTATTCCCATAGAGGGGAAGCATTAACCCTACGGGCATACTCTTGCTATCACAGGTGATAAGGGCACAATTGTTTTCGAGTAGGGCTTCAATAGCTCCAGAAGTGATTGTGATTTGTTTATTGTCCAATACCACTACTCCTATATCTTCAATTGGTCGTGTGATTTCAGATTGGCGCTTCATGGTTTCCGGAAGTGAAGCGTTTTTCTCCACTTCCGGTAATTTTATGACAAGTTGGGCATTTCGTAAGGATAGGTATGCCGGATTTCCCAAATACAATGTTTTTTTTATCATAAGCTAATTGATGAAGTTATATTTCCTAGCCTGTCTATTTTAATGGGAATGCATATTTCTTTTATCATTTCATTTTGCCAAGATTTTTGTGCTTTGTTATTACTCCCGAGTTCAATAGTCTGAATCATGGGATTTGCTACAAAGTATGGTATGAAATGACATTCCCCCTCTGTACAACTTACCATCTTGTAAATCCTGTCTTTTTGTATTGGTTGATTGATGTGCCCACATTTTATTTCCTCTTGAGTTGGAACATATACTAAATCATTAGGAGACAAAACATATTTAGGCAGATTTCCTTTACTGTTTTCAGGTGCCAATGACAATCCTTTTTTCAGCCGTTCAATGACCACATTTAATGAAACAGAGGCGAAACTGCGTTTGTGCTCTGTTTCGTATATGGCAAAAAATAAGTTTGTACCTTTAGCAGCTTCTACGAACTTTTCTGATTTGTTACCCGTTTGTCCTACTGTAAACTTTTCAGCTTGTTCGTATGTCCGCACTTTATATATTGGTTGATGCCATTTGCCATTATTTAAGGATATAATGTTTTTGTTCATCCATTCAATGCCTTCAGGGGAAAATGCTTGGTTTGGATCGTTATTATTTTGCTCTAGATGATGTAATAGAATTTGTTGTATTCCTGTATCCGCAACTTTTTCTTCAATTTTCTTGTTATTGAAACTTGTATCTAGGGATTCGCGGCTTGCAAAGAAACGTTCTTTTCCCTCTTTTGTGAAAGAATAGAATTGGATTTTCTTCAGGTTTACATCCTGCCAAGTATCTTTATTTTCCTCAAAATATTTTTTTATTTGCTTTTCGTTTAATCCTTGTTGCAATAATTCTTTTATTTTTTTTCTTTAAATCTTTTTCTACAATCCTTTGTGGATTCTCTAGAGCGGATTTTAGAGGGACGGTGGTTATTTTGCGTAAATTAATCTCTCCATATACAGTCTCTTTGTGCATGGGTTTGCGGATAGCCCAACAGTCTCCTGTTTCTTGTACACATTGTACTTTTTTCCCGTTTTGATAACGGAAATAGTGATTAGTCGTTTTATTGATGATACGTAAATTTTGCTTGAAACTGACAATCATGTTCTCCAGGATTGTGTGAACATCTTGGGTAAATGTTTCCCACGGTTTGTTTATTATCCATTGATAATTTCCAAATGTGTCGGGTTTTGTCCTTGTGCATAAAATCTGACGCAAGTCCAAACGTGAGATTTTTGCATTTTTGCTGGCTGATTCATTGCTCAGATAATTGACTATATTGCGATTGGCACAGGCTATGACAATGGCATCCATGGCGTGATGACGATGGTCAATACGCTTTTTGTTGAATCCTTTTTGTAATGCTAATGGCATGGTGGGGATTATCTTATTGTTTGTGTTGGTTGTGGTGAAGAGGTTGCTGTTTGTGATTTCATTTAACCGTAAGAAACGAGGCAGAATAATTTTATTCCATACATCATTGACTCCCCAGTCTTTTTTCAGACGGTCGGTAACGCCCCCGGTACAGACAATGATATTTTTGGATGTGGCCTCAGATTCTCCTTCTTCACGAACAATATTCGATAATAGTGATTTGATAAACTTGCTGATGTAACGACTGTCGTTTAACTGCCGTTGGATAAACTGTTCAGGAATATCTTCCATCAACAGTTTCTTCATCTTGACCGGGTTGTATGAGTAGTGTTCTTTTACAAACAATTCATAGTCCTCCACGGTTTGTATTTTTACTTTTTGTCCGAAGCCTAATTCAACTATTTTCCCTGAGTTGTTTTTTATGAACTCATAGCCTAGCATATTTCCTTTGAGCTTGTTGACCTCTGCTTCACAAATAACTTTGTTTGTGAATGAATCATCAAAGTAGCGAGATTGTGGGATAATATGTTCAATTTCGTAGGCAGGAGTAAACAGTTTTCCCAATGGAATCATGGCTCCCGTATAAGGTGAGCGATATTTCTGTTCCAGCCAGCATTTGTAGCGTAATACATCAGAAGTAGAGGGGCGTTTTTTGGCATCAGTTTCATTAAACTTTTTCAGGATAGTGGCTATATCTTCCGGCATATTTTTAGCTGATTCGTTTAAAACCTCTTCTTCATATATGCGTAATAAATCTTGCTGGCTTGGAGAGTGGGGGCGTACATTCTCAATCTCAAACTCAGGATTTACAAACTCAGTGAGAAGTGCCTTAATACGGAGGTTGGTGTTTTCGTTTTCTTGTATCTGCTGAGTAAGTTTTTTACGTTTGTCGGCAGGATTCTTCATTTCACGTCCCAATTCGACATGAATTTCATCGATATGACCTATTTGTTTCCATATATCGCGTACAGTACGTAAAGTTTCCATTATAATCTGCTCCACGATAGGATTATGCAGTGAATGTTGCTTGAATGATTGTAAGTAAGCATCAATATCTGAAGGCTGCTGCCATTTCGTAATGTTTTTTATTTCAGAGTGTCGGTTATATACGATATAGCATGCCAACCATGTAGGTAGTCCTTGGAATGAAGAAAGGTTGTCCAAATGGATGGCTTTTCCTTTTATTCTGCTTGCGGTTACTTCGTCCTTTTCTCCGTTCAAAATTTGATGGATGTGGGTGAGGGTTGTATTATCTATTGATTCAGGATGCCAGTATTTTCCCATTCTCATGAGAGGAAGCAATCTTTTGATGGCTTTAGCAGAATAGGAACCATAATCTTTTTTGAATGGAGGTATTTGTTGGAAAGTGTCTACAAACTTATGTCCCAACTTGTTTTTATCAGCAAAATGTTGCAGTGCTTTTTGAAGCTCATTTTTATCTGAGATGGAGTATAAGATATGCCACAATTTTTCCTCCAAATCAATGGTCAGAAGAGATTGGTCTATATCTGTTTTTACCCAATGGAACAATATTCTAGAATGTGTCTCATTGCAGGGGTATGTTTTATCCTCTACATAATTCCAGCGATAATTTGCCGCATTTTTCTTTAATCCAAATGCTGGATATTTGAAAAACGCATCTTGTTTGATTTCTTTCTTTTGGTTGAGCCAATCAAAAAGATTCACATAATCGTCTGCATTTTTCAGAAATTCATTAGTTACGTCTATATCAGTGGTAAGCTTTCCATTGAGGGTTCCTTCTTTTTGATAGATTCTTAAATTGGACAGGAATTGCCAAAGACGGAATTCTTGGAAGAGGGGATGAGATTTGGCAATACATTTCACCGGGACGGTATGGATTTCTCCGGTTTCCTTATCTACATAAGTATGCTCCTCATACGGACAATCGCTGATGAGTGATTTCTTGCTTTTCAGTGGACGTTGATAGAATATGACATCCTCAACGAGCAATTTGGACATACTATATTTAGAAATTGTATTGCGATGTGCTTCGTTGCTGGGATACAATTCTTCAATGCAGGCTTGCAACAAGTTTTTGTCCTGTAGTTCGGGGTGGAACTTTTCTTGTGTCGTTAGTATTTGATAGAGTTCTTCCTTGTAATACTTACGTTCGATGGTGCGAATCAGTTTTCCTCGAATTTTTTGGTCGGGTGCTTGTAATAATGTATCGTAAATATAAGTACCAACTTTCTTTCCTGAAGTATTCAGGTCTTTTTCAGTCTTGGCTTTGACAAGTCCCCATTGTTCTTCCCATTCTTGTTCTGTAGGAATCTTAAAGCGGCGGATGGGTTCTCCGCTTTCATCACATTTGTCATTCCCGTTTTTATCCAAATCTATGCTTACAATGATATCTTTCTTTTGACCTTTCCAGTCGGGTATGTTTTTCCCATACCATTTACCTTTTTCTCCATTTGCTAAAGTGAGGGTAAATATTTTTAATCCTTTGTAAGTTTCTCCTGTATCAACGATGTCTGTGATTGTTTGGCTGTCAAAATATAGCCGTGTCTTGGATGTTGGTTTTTCAGTCTCTTCTTCCCGTAGTTGATGGTACCCTCGTTTTTGGTTGAAATTTAGGAGAATCCAGGCCAGTTCTTCTTTCTTTATTTTTTGTGTGAGAGCTTTCTTGCGTAAATAAAAAAGAGTCCAGTCATACGGTATTTTTTTAGCGCTTCCATCTGCTTGAGTAAAATCGTTTAGCATTTCTTGGAATGATTCCTGAAAGATAAAATGATATAAATGATTGGTATTCTTTACCCAGGCTAATTTGGGTTCTGAATTAGCTATAAATTTTCCATAGCGGTCTAATTGAGCAGCGTAATGGGGTGGAAGGAAGCCCAATAGTTGTAATACGCGGTGTAGTCTTTCCCGGCGAAGTTTTTTTCGTTTATGTAATCGTCGGGTACTGCGGTATTGTGTGCGGTTGGCAGTTTGTGAAACGGTATTTCCTTTATTGAAATCTCCTAATTGGGCGGCATCCATAGGAATAATTCTGCTGCCTGCAGCGTTGATTCCTATGAGTTGTTCTTTGTGAGTGTTTTCATCAGTTGTGGCATTAATAACTGCCCATCCTATGCTGTTGGTTCCTAAATCTAATCCTAAAATGTGCTTCATGACTTTGGTCTTTTGGGTTGTTTCCCAAAGCTACTAACTTTTTATGAGAAATGTTTGTTTCTCCCGTTTTTCTTTCTAACTTTGTAACACTAAAATGAAGCAAATCACAATAAGGATTATTCCGTTGTGAAAACATTTAGGCTCTGGCCCATCGTCCTTTATCGGTGGGCTTTTTTTTATGCCGTTTCTGTTTTGAATCTCAGCGTAAATTCTCCTTTGAGTATTTCACAAGGATTTGGGCTTTCTTCCAGATATAAATCAATGGCTTCTGTCATGTGCTTTTCAATCTCTTTCAGGTCATTACCGACTGTGAAAATGGGAGCTCCTTCGATGTAGGCACTCAAGTTGTTACATGCGTTTTCTACTATTACTTCTACTACTTTCATGATTGTTATTGTGTATGAGACAAAAATATGAATTAATATCTTTTGGTGGAAATTTGATTGTCATTTCTAAAGTATTTTTTGCAGTGCCAGACACAAAAAATCCCCTCCCGAATTCATTCATAACGAAGCGTTCAGGAGGGGATAACTTTTTCTGTATCTAGCTGTACGGATTATTTATATTCGTCCCAGCTCTTGATTTCGATGTCGTCGATGCTCATCGTGCAGAAGGCATGGATGAAGGCACTTGCCAGACGGGCATTCGTAATCAACGGAATGTTCAGGTCGATGGCGGCACGGCGAATCTTGTAACCATTGTCGAGTTCGCCGGCAGTCAGGTCGCGCGGGATGTTGACTACCATGTCGATTTCTTTCTTGTGCAACATTTCCAGTGCCTGCGGTTTGCCTTCTTCGCTTGGCCAGAATACACGGGTATTTTCGATGCCGTTTTCAGTGAGGAACTTGGAAGTACCGCCTGTGGCGAAGATGTTGTAGCCTTTGTCCTTCAGTTCCTGTGCAGCTTTCAGCATTTCCACTTTCTGCTTCGGCGTACCGGTAGACATCAGGATGTTCTTTTCCGGGATGCGGTAGCCTACGGAAAGCATGGATTTCAGAACGGCGCAAGAAGTGTCTTCACCGATACAGCCCACTTCACCGGTAGAAGCCATGTCGACACCCAATACAGGGTCGGCTTTTTGCAGACGGTTGAAGGAGAACTGGCTGGCCTTGATACCTACATAGTCGAGTTCGAAGAGGTTCTTTTCTGGCTTTTCTACCGGCAGTCCCAGCATAACTTTCGTAGCCAGTTCGATGAAGTTGATCTTCAATACCTTGCTGACAAACGGGAATGAACGGCTGGCACGCAGGTTACATTCAATCACCTTGATGTCGTTTTCGCGGGCAAGGAACTGGATGTTAAACGGACCGGAGATGTTCAGTTCTTTCGCAATCTGACGGCTGATGCGCTTGATGCGGCGTACGGTTTCTACGTATAGTTTCTGCGGCGGGAACTGGATAGTGGCGTCACCTGAGTGAACTCCGGCAAACTCGATGTGTTCACTGATGGCGTAGGCAACGATTTCACCATTCTGTGCCACGGCATCCATTTCTACTTCTTTGGCATGTTCGATGAACTGGCTCACTACTACCGGATGCTTCTTGGATACGTTGGCAGCCAGCTGCAGGAAGCGTTCCAGTTCTTCCTGGTTGGAGCATACGTTCATGGCAGCACCGGAAAGTACGTATGACGGACGAACCAGTACCGGGAAGCCAACTTTCTGAATGAAGGCGTTGATGTCTTCCATGGAAGTCAGTGCGCTCCATTCCGGCTGGTCTACGCCGATGCGGTCGAGCATAGCCGAGAACTTGTCGCGGTCTTCTGCGTTGTCGATGCTCTTGGCGGAAGTTCCCAGAATGTGGATGTGCTGTGCATCCAGACGGAGTGCCAAGTTGTTCGGAATCTGTCCGCCGGTAGATACAATCACACCGTGCGGGTTTTCCAGGTCGAGGATATCCATCACACGTTCGAAGGTCAGTTCGTCGAAGTACAGACGGTCGCACATATCGTAGTCGGTAGATACGGTTTCCGGGTTGTAGTTAATCATCACGGAACGGTAGCCTTCCTTGCGGATGGTGTTCAGTGCCTGTACGCCGCACCAGTCGAATTCTACGGATGAACCGATACGGTAAGCACCCGAACCGAGTACAACGATGCTCTTGTGGTCGCCCAGGTAGTGTACATCGTTGGCCACACCGCTGTAAGTCAGATACAGGTAGTTGGTCTGTGCCGGATATTCAGCGGCCAGTGTATCGATTTGTTTCACTACCGGAACGATACCTACGCTTTTACGGTGCTTGCGAATGTCGAGGATGGCATCTTCCATGTCGCCTTCGTAACCAATGGCACGTGCCACCTGGAAGTCGGAGAATCCCTGACGTTTGGCTTTATAAAGAAGTTCGTTCGGAAGCTGTGACAGCAGTTTGTGGTTGTTGCCCCATTCGTGCAGTTCTTTAGAAGTCTGCATGATGTTCATCAGCTTGTCGAGGAACCATTTGTCAATCTTGGTAAGGTCGTGAATCTGGTCTACGGTGTAGCCGGCACGCATAGCTTTTGAGATGACGAAGATACGCTTGTCGGTCGGTTCGCGCAGTGCCTTGTCTACATCGGCAATCTGAAGTTCCTTGTTTTCTACGAAACCGTGCATGCCCTGACCAATCATACGCAGACCCTTCTGGATGGCTTCTTCGAAAGTACGTCCGATGGCCATGACTTCACCTACTGACTTCATGCTGGAACCCAGCTCGCGGTCTACGCCGTGGAACTTGCCCAAGTCCCAGCGAGGAATCTTACATACCACGTAGTCCAATGCCGGTTCAAAGAAGGCTGAGGTTGTCTTTGTAACCGAGTTCTTCAAGTCGAACAGCCCGTAGCCCAGACCCAGTTTGGCAGCGACGAAAGCCAGCGGATAACCGGTTGCTTTAGATGCCAAGGCAGAAGAACGGCTCAGACGGGCATTTACTTCAATCACACGGTAGTCTTCTGATTCCGGGTCGAAAGCGTATTGCACGTTACATTCACCCACGATACCGATGTGGCGGATGATGCGGATAGCCAGTTCACGGAGTTTATGGTATTCACTGTTGGTCAGTGTCTGTGAAGGTGCGATAACGATACTTTCACCGGTGTGGATACCCAGCGGGTCGAAGTTCTCCATGTTGCAGACCGTGATACAGTTGTCAAAGCGGTCGCGCACTACTTCGTATTCTACTTCCTTCCAGCCTTTCAAGCTCTTTTCTACCAATACCTGCGGAGAGAAAGAGAATGCTTTTTCGGCCAGCACGTTCAGTTCTTCTTCGTTGTCGCAGAAGCCGGAACCCAGACCTCCCAGTGCGTATGCTGCACGGATGATGACCGGATAACCCAGTTCCTTGGCAGCACGGCGGGCATCTTCGATGTTTTCTACCGCTTCACTCTTGATAGTCTTTACATGGATTTCGTCCAGTTTCTGTACGAACAGCTCACGGTCTTCCGTATCCATGATGGCCTGTACCGGAGTACCGAGTACGCGGGCATTGTATTTTTCGAATACACCTGCCTTGTAAAGAGCCACACCGCAGTTCAGGGCTGTCTGTCCACCGAACGACAGCAGCACACCATCGGGACGTTCCTTGGCGATGACTTTCTCTACGAAATAAGGAGTGACGGGCAGGAAGTAAATTTTGTCGGCCACACCTTCCGAGGTCTGCACGGTGGCGATGTTCGGGTTGATCAGGATGGTTTCGATACCTTCTTCCTTCAAGGCTTTCAGGGCCTGTGAGCCGGAGTAGTCGAATTCACCTGCTTCACCGATTTTCAGGGCTCCTGAACCTAACAGCAATACTTTCTTTATATTTTCTTTCATTGTCTTCTTTGTTTTAATGGATTACAGCAACTTTACAAATTCGTCGAACAGGAATTCTGTATCGGTCGGACCGCTGGCAGCTTCTGGGTGGAACTGTGCAGAGAACCAAGGGTTCTTCTTGTGGCGGATACCTTCGTTGGAGCCGTCGTTCATGTTGATGAAGAGCGGTTCCCAGTCGGCTCCCAGTGTGTTGTTGTCCACTGCATAACCGTGGTTCTGTGAGGTGATGAAGCATTTGTCTGTGCCCACCAGACGTACCGGCTGGTTATGGCTGCGGTGTCCGTACTTCAGTTTGTAGATTTTAGCGCCTCCTGCCTTTGAAAGCAACTGGTTACCCATACAGATTCCGAAGATAGGAAGTTTTTCGTTCTGCATGGCTTTGCGGATGTTTTGTACAGCCGCATCGCAGGTGTCAGGGTCGCCCGGACCGTTGGAGATGAACAAACCGTCGAATTGCAGGGAGTTGAAGTCGTAGTCCCAAGGCACGCGAATCACTTCTACGTCGCGCTTGAGCAGGCAACGGATGATGTTTGATTTCACGCCGCAGTCTACGAGCACTACTTTTTTCTTGCCTTCGCCTTCATTGTAGCGGATGATTTCTTTGCAGGAAACTTTGTCTACGTAGTTTACGCCAGCATAAGTGGCTTCAGGGATGTTGTCCGGTTCATCGTCGAACACGATTTTTCCCATCATCACACCATGTTCACGCAGCACCTTGGTCAGTTCGCGTGTGTCGATGCCCGTGATACCTGGAATCTGTTCACGCTTCAGCCAGTCGGCCAGGCTTTCTACTGCATTCCAGTGGGAATACTTTTCGCTGTAGTCGCTCACGATAATCGCTTCGGCATGGATTTTTTCGCTTTCCATGAAAGTGGGCAGTCCGTTTGCTTCGAACGTGAACGGAGGCACGCCGTAGTTACCGACCAGCGGATAGGTCAGTGTCATCAACTGACCGGCATACGAAGGGTCGGTCAAGCTTTCAGGGTATCCGGTCATTGCCGTGTTGAACACCACTTCACCGGCTACCGGTTTCTCATAGCCGAACGACTTGCCATGAAAGCGGCTCCCGTCGTCGAGGATTAATGTTACATTTCTCATCACCTTATTACAAATAATCTTATATATCTTGTATTATTATTCTCTTGCATTCGTATATACGAAAAAACGCCCGGATTTGCCGAAAAGCAATTCCGGGTGTATATAAAGGGAAACTCAAATATTCAGGGAAAAAATGACATGAAGAAAAAAAAGAATGGCTTCCGGCATTCATCCAGTCCGCCGGAACTCCGAATATGTGTGTATTCTTTCTATGTCTTAACCAGTAATCCATCAAGCTCTTTTGTCACGTCATAATTCGGAGTGCAAATATACACATTTCTGTTCAAATGAAAGGATGATTGTCGAAAGTTTTTACAAAAATATTTCTTTCTTTTCTTTTGATGACTGGAGAATGGTGCGGGTGGAAGGTATTTATGTGGAAAGTGGGGGAGTGAGAATTCGGAAAAAGCCTGGTGAAGATTGGGTAGGAAAGAAAGGTGAAAGTGCAAGGAATAGCGTAAAAAGTGGGTTTCATGGGCTTCTGAAATGATTTTTTTTGAAAAAAAACTGCTTTTTGTTTGGCAGGTTCCAAGAAAACTGTAATTTTGCAACCGTTTTCAACGAAACACGTTGCCGAAATAACTCAGTTGGTAGAGTAACTCATTCGTAATGAGTAAGTCGCGGGTTCGAGTCCCGCTTTCGGCTCCAAGTATAGCCTATATGTCAAGTTTTATTAATGCTTGATTTATAGGCTTTTATTATTAAAGTATTGATGTATAGCGCATTTGCGGATAAACTCAAAATAATTGTTTAACCGTCTACGTGTGTTTGCAAAAGTATATAAAAGCATTTTGCTATACCAGATTTTTAGCGAGTACAGCATTGGTATAGCATTTGGTATAGCACTTTTTCATTCATCCGTAGCATAACCGCAAATGTTATGTTAAAGTTACCTAAAGTCAAAGCGGTATTTGACCGCAAAAAGAAAGCATCTGCAATCACTGCAGGTGTGGTGGAAATCGAAATTGTATTCAATCGTACACAGAGAAAAGTCCTCTCTACAGGAATTGAACTTTACTTGAATCAGTGGGAGGACGGATTGGTGGTTCGTCATGCTGAATCACGAAAGCTAAACAAACAAATCACAGACTTGATTAAGAAGTATGAGAGTATATCCCGTACTATTATCCAGGAAGGTGATGAGGTGACGTATCAGACCTTTTCGGCTGCATTGAATAAGAAATCCGGAAAATATGGTACTGACTTCATTGACTTTTGCTACGATGTGATGGATAGGAGAGGGTTACGTGCATCTACTCTCCGTGCACATAAGTGTACGCTTGAAACGCTGAGAGAGTCAAAGATAATCCGTACTTTCGATGACTTGACTCCGGAGAATATAAAAAAATTTGACACTTGGCTGAAGAAGCAGGACCCTAACCGGGAACAACCTACCATTTACAATTATCACAAACGCCTAAAACCTTATATCAATGAAGCTGTATCACTGGGTATCATTGAAGAATCTCCTTATCTTAGATTCAAGGCCGAACGTGGAAAGCACAAGCCAAAGGAGGCCCTGAATGAAGAAGAACTGGCTTCTGTCAGGTCTCTCGAATTGTCGGATGAAAGCCTCAGCAAAGCTCGTGACCTGTTTGTGTTCTGCTGTTATACTGGGCTTTCTCATGCTGATATGGAGGCTTTTGATTTTTCCCATGACGTGGTAACGGTACATGGTTGTAATTACATAGACAAGCAACGTGTAAAAACCGGGACAAAGTATTACACGCCCATCCTTCCCCCGGCTATGGCTGTATTGGAGAAATATCATTACCAGTTACCTCGATTTACACAGCAGGCATATAATAGACTACTGAAGTGTATAGGTTCCTTAATCGGTACAAAAAAGAACCTGTCTTCCCATATTGCCAGATACACATTCGCGACTACAGTCCTTCTTGCTCACGAGGTACCGATTGAATCTGTTTCTAAGATGATGGGGCATACACGCATACAAATTACTCAGGTGTATGCGAAGATTCTTAATTCCAGCATTGAAAAGCAGGCCGAGAGGTTGGCCAATATATTATAGCAAACAAAAGCCCCTTCCGGATATTAATCTGGTCGGGGCTTGTCGTCTCAGAAATAAGACGAGCTTCTACGTTGCTAATGTAATAAAAAAACAAATCCGCTTTACTATTTATATTTATCTTTTATAAGATTGCAAATCCATTCTGATATGTTCTTAGGATTTTCTTTGTTTAAGATATCCATTGTCTTCCTGTCTATTGATAAGCTTATCTTATTGACGGCTTGTCGGATTGGGCGTCTTGGTATTCCTGCGGCATCCAATATTCGGTATATTGTCTGCTCCGAGCGTATTCCAGTGGTAGCCATAATCTCCTTAATGGTATGGTTCCCTTCCTTATATAATTTCTCACATAGTTCCTGTTGTTCCAACTTTATCATTTGATTCTTTTTTTTATGAATTCGGATGCAGCTTTTAATGCATCCGATAATTGTTTCACATCACAATCATCCTGTATCTCTACAGTCATCTTAGGGAATTTATTCCGTATTAAAAGAAGCCTGTCTCTCTCATCGTCCTGACGAATTTCAAATACAGGAGTAGGCATTGCAACGGAGTACCAATGGCTATACATATAATCACCCATTTCAGCCATAATTCTCGCAAGCTCCTTAGCCATTTCCTCAGCGCATCCAAAGAAACGACTGTCTTCAAGTATAGTCACTTTCTGTGTTTCATTGAACTTGTGTTCTTCAAATCTTATCACAATAAGGTTATCGGTATCGGTAAGCACCCACCAGCCTTGATGGGTGCTTTTTTCAAGTTTGAATCTATTATTCTTCACCATAGAATATATCTTGTATTTTTTTTACAACTTCGTTTTTTCTTCTCACATATTCATCATGATCATTGCAGAATTGCTGCATATCTTCAATTCGATAATCATACATATTTGGTGCCTTACCTACAGACTTGATTAAAGAGGATATTTCTTTTTTTACCGATAAATACATATCAATATATTCATCTTCTGACCATCGATAAAAATCAGTCTTATTGCCAAACTTAGAAGTGTGATGCCATTCTGATACATAGATAATACCTGCTCTGTCTAAGTATTCAAAATGTGAAGCTGTAATTGAATATTCTTTCTTGAAGTCTGTCTTAGGATAAGAGCCTTCATTACGTGCTTCAGCCGCTCTCTTACTCATTGAATATCCTACATAGCCTGAGTTTCCACCGATAGTTTTCATATTATAATACAGTTTATACGTGTGTCTCACTTTTTATTTACAAGGCAAATATATAAATAGTTTTCGATAAATCAAAATGTAATACTATTTTATTTTGATTTTATAATAAAAAATCCCCGACACACTTGCCGGGGTACTGCTATTTTTACATTAGAACTGCCACAAGTTGTAATTGACCGTCACGGCTAATACTGGTGACAAACCATTTCGTCCGATACCATATCCAGCAGACAAACCAATCCCCCAGCGTTTGGGCTTTTGCGTTATGTCACGGTAAATGTATTCAGTCTGGTAAATGGTACGCGGATAAACCCGAATTTCGTCCAAGCATGGTGCTACACCGCTAACCTTTGCATAATAGTTGCTATCACTGTACTCTTTGTATTCACGCAGATGATAGCAGGTGTCGCTTGCATGAATGGTGTCTGAGCTATCAATCCATGCAAGATAAGGCTGAGGAGAAAGAATGTACATCGTATCCACATCGACCTTCGTAACTACATGGACAGAAGTAACGGTATCAGTCTTCCCGATATGGGCTTTAGTTGGCGAACGGCTGCACCAGCCTAAACAGAAAGCCAGTACAACTACTAAAAGATATGGTAAGTATTTCATAAATTTAGGCATAAAAAAAGCAGTGAATCATTGAAACACCGCTTTAATATGATTTATAATATTACTTCTTTTTCTTTATCTTAAAAGGAGTTATACTTTGCATTCCATCAATATGTTCAAACAACTGTGGTTCGACATTTGCTCCCATTGGATCTAATATAAAATCTACACCTTCCCTACGTGCTAATTTGGATGCAGGTACAAAATCAGAATCACCTGAAAACAATACAATAGTATCAACAAATCCTTTCAATGCTAAAGATGCTATGTCTGTACCTATTTTCATATCTATGCCCTTTTGCTTTACATCCAGATATACATCCCCTTCGCATAAATCAGCAAGTTGCTTTTTCCCTGACAATAAATCTTTAACAGTGTTTGAACGTATCATCCAGTTGTGATTATCCTTTAATGTTCCCATCCTCAATGCCACTTTACGTTTTTTCTTTAGAGCATTAATTAATTCTATCTTAAAATGATATTCATCAGTCTTACTGAAATCAATCGCTTTCTTAGTTACAGGATTATGTGCTTTTTTATCTAAGGGATAACAGTCATAATAAAATATACGATAAAGTGTATTTTTACTACCAACATGTTTCATTGCCATAGTGTAAAGCATTTCGGCAACCTCTTCACCCGTCTTTTTCTTATCTTTATTATATAATACATTAAATCTTTTTATGAAAAAGCCACCATCAATCAGAATTGCAACCTTTACAGGTGGAAAATTACTTTCTCTCCTTGTCATATAATAGATTATTATAAAAAACAAAAGCTCATGGGTAGGCACATCCATTATTCAACAAGCAGCATTAGCAGAGCTTTCGGATGTGCGTGGCCGTGAGCATAATTCTATTGCAAAAGTAATACTTTTATTTCAAAAAACAATAATTATATTATTATTTTAAGCGATTCATGTTGCATAACATTTTCAAACGGTGTTCCAATAAATCAAAGAACGCTCTCAAGTTTCACAATTTTATCATCATGCTACAGCAAATCCTTATATTCACTCACAGCATCAAAGCAAGGACACATCTTTGTCCATTCTTCAGGTTCAACGATACCATCACCGTCCAGGTCAGGCGATGTGTCACGATGGCCCAATACTTCCTTTATATCTGGATACTGCTTAATCAGCTTAGCAATAAGTTCGCGCATCGCTTTCTTCTGTTCCGGCGTTCTGGTATCGTCAGGTTTCCCATGTTCATCCAACCCACCGATGTAACATATACCAATGCTGTGTTTGTTGTAGCTTACGCCGGAAAAACCCTTGCTGTTACAGTGTGCCCCGTTAATGGTGAGCGAACGGCCAACCTCTACCGTACCATCCAGCCTTACCACATAGTTGTACCCGATACACTGAAAGCCACGGGATACGTGCATCTGATTAATTTCCTTTTTACCGATGTCCAGCCCGACACGTGTTGCCGAGCAATGGACTATAATAGCATCTATCTTATTCATTTTTTCTCTTCTTTAGTTACTTCTTCAATGATTTCTCCTGCTGCCGCATACTTCTTCTTTATGTAACCAACCAGCAGTCGCTTGATGGAGACCTTGTTCTTGATTCCGTGTATTGAACAGATATGGTCGGCGATGCTGTCGAACTCGAATAGGAATGCCAGTCCAAGTCCGCACATTGCCGAAATTGTATAGCTGCATATCCCAATCGGCTGAAGGATGGCGATGCCCAGCATGAACCCTACAACCAGGTACGAATTATACTCTATGAACTTGCACACCGTCCGGCGGCCGGCCCTGCTGAACCGGAAATCCTCACCACGCTTCACAACTGAATCAATAATGCCAAGGACGAAGTCGGCCACGATCATCACAACTATGAAGGCCAGCATCCAGCGAAGTTCGAACACCACATTCTTAATTTCGCCAATGAATGAGTAAGCCCCGGCAACCAGTAGCTGCGGGGCTATGATGGTAACCAGCTTCTCCATCAGCTCACATGTTTATCTGACCATCCCTTTGCCAGCCAGCCCAGAATCACACCAAACAAAAACGCTCCTGTAGACACGATACTTGCCCAAAATGGCACGTACTGGTAGTATGCCAGCAATCCGACAATTATGACTACTACAATAGCCATCATGATTAATTTTTGTTTCATAGCTTTTCTCTTTTTAAGTTATATATCTCTAACGAAATATTTGTCTGACAAAATTAAAGGTAGGATAAAACCTCCCTTTAATTGATATAAACTGCCCAAGTTGGGGGCCAACTACTGAATTATTCTACCTACAAGGAAAGTACATTAAACCACGTTCCAAGTCCTACAGAAGCAAATACCGGGATACATCCTAAAACGGATGCAAGGATATCATACCAGTCTGTCTTATCATCCGCTAATACCTCTTTCATCAAAGAAAGAATAAATACAGCGATTGTCCCGATTAACACGGCTGATACTTGCTGCCAAGGTGTCATTCCATGTTCCTGCAAAATTGCTACAAATGAAACAAGCGAACAGATAAATCCACCGCCAAGGAAGTGGAGAACCTTGTCGTTCCCCACTTTGTTGATTAAGTTGTCTAATATTTTCATAAAAACAAGATTAAAATTACTACCCACAACAATATGCAAAGTATATACGGGTAGGATATATACAGTGCTTTTAGAAACATTCTCATGATAAAAAACTTACCGGGTTATTCTACTAATAATTTTCTTTTATGGAATTTATAATATCTTTTCCAAACACATCCATTGATAGCATCCTTAGTTGCTTTGACACATAACCCCACCATTTGTAATTTGCTTCTTCTGTACTTAAATGTGTACCATCAGTGCTATATCTATTCATATTCCGACTTGAAATACCTGCATTATTGGCTGCATCAATGAAAGGAATTGCATACGTTTCACAGATTTCTTTGATAACAGCATTTGTCGTTTTTCTTGTCTTTTCCAATCCTGCATCTTTAGCAAAAGCAGGGATTGAAATAAATGTGAGTAATGCTGTTTGATTAACGTATGAACAATATTCTATAAATTTACAATACGTAGAATATGTATCAGAACCAAAACGAGCACAATGGTCTTCTATTGTAGAAATCTGAGTTCCTTCTTCAGTTTGGTAGGGAATATCAGCATAGGATTCCTTCGGTATTGTTGCACTTTCTTTCGCATTCTCTGCCATGTAACAATTAGTTCCATGCATAACAGATATTATCTTGAAGTATTTCAATCGTTCCCCAAGTGCTAAGACTTGATTGTAAGCTGTACCAATAGGAGATGCTGATACCCCTTTATTAACAACTCCATATTGCATATCCATAAATGCCGAACCTAAATATCTATTTACACATTTAGTGTTATCGGGAACTCCAAATCCGAAACTGTTGCTGTCTCCTAAGTGCAGATGAGACACAGAATATATACTTTTTAATTCATTAGACTTAAAAAAGTTTTTTGCATAAGATGTTGTTACATTTTCTCCTTCTTGTACAACAATTCCTGTTACCTTTATATCTGCGGTCGTACCTTCTGCATTAGTATTAAAGCAAAGGAATATGTCTCCTTCGTATGTATGACCATTTAATAAATATGATGTTTCAACTTCATATATAAAATTAGTGCATGCTGCATTAAACCTTAAATCTCTAAATCTTACTATTGTGCCTAATGTTTTGTTATCTGTTGTTAATATTCCTATCGCATCTTCTTGAAAATTAGATTCTCCATTTAGAAACATATTAAAGTCCGGATATATTCCTATTGCGTATGTTTTTCCTCTCTGCACAGGTATTTTAACCATACCTTTTAACAATGCTTGCACGTAACCACTCATTCTGATTGATTTTCCTTCAAGCATAGTATTCCAATCAAATATATTTGCAGATTTTTCTCCAAAGTCTCTCAACACATTAGGGTCAGATGCTTCTCCGTATTCTACATACTTTTTAGAATTACGTATTACTCCTAATTTAGTGGTACTTTGCATTCCGGCTATGGAATACCTTAAAAATTTGCACCTAATGTCATATACAAAAATGCCTTCTACAGAACCTTTTTTAACAACCTGTATGACTTCTTTATTTTCATTTAAATATAAAATAGGATAAATTGAACTATTAATCGAAACAATACCTCCATTTTCTTTTACATTAAAATAAGTATTTCCAAATGACGCAGGAATAGTTATTGCTTGATAGCTTGCGTCTGGAGAAAATTGATTGTTATAATTGTAATAACCGTCTTTTCTTGCCTCGGAATCATCCGGGTTAAGTACATTAACTATTGACTGATAATAATTAATCTTATCAGAAAAAGTATTCCTCAATTTCTGTGATAAAGAATAATATGCTAATCCATCTGATACTTTGTAAACCTCAATAGGGTTGGAAGAATAATCATTGTAATGTATTTTTTTTATGTCACTATAGCTGGACAGACTTACCTCTATTACAGATATTGGATTATTATACTGACTTGTTACAGTTAAAGATTCATAGGAGCCATCAGATTTCTCTACTAAGAAAAAGTCAGTGTAAACATTAGCGGTTTTACTTCCACGAAATATAATAATATCATTGGTGGAGGCTTCAAATGAAACATGATTATAAGATGCGTCTCTTGTCTCTGTACCATTTTTGCCAACTCTATATCCATTTCTTACTGTTTTATTTAATATTTCAGCAAGCTGTATTTTATTCAAGTCATCAGAAATATTTGTTGTTTTATCCCCTCCAATTTCAGACCAATTAGCTTCGTTTGACCATGATGAAATATCTGAGCCTGTAAACTGTTGTGTTACGCTTGTTTTCTCATCTGTCTTATATGTAATAATAAGTCCGATTTTTCTAACATCCGCAGGAACAGCCGCGCGAGCCGTTGCAGATGTGTAGAATCCGCTTCCAAGTGGTACGTTGTCGTCTACGTTGTACAATCCTACACTGTTTGATAGCTCATTAATCTTTTTTGTCACAGGTGCATTCGCGATTGGCTTTTGTGATTCTTCATTCAGTTCCGTATCTACTTCTACTGTCTGAGAACCTATCTTTTCTTCCAGCTCCTTGCGTTTCTCCTCATTATAATCCAGCATATCGCTAAACATTCCACCGATCCTGCTGGATGTATTGGCGCCTTTATTGACTTCTGTTGTGATGGCCTCAGCCTGTTGCTGTAAGACACTTAATTCTTTTGCCATATTGTTTCTTTTTTGTTGTTATTCAAATTTGTCATCAAATGTTCTGTCAAATATTCTTCCGGATTCATCAGTAAAGTCTACCCGTGATAATTTTCCTGAACCTTCAAGCGATATTGATACTTGACCTATGTCTCCCAAATCTGCTGAACCGGATAACTTAGTGATATACGCTTCTCCTCTGTATCTCTTCGTATCATCCCATGTCTGTTTATCGTACGCAGTTGAGCGGATAGGGGAGAACGTTACAATCACAGGCTCCATATTTACCATTTTCTCAAATAGGTAATCAAATCCATCATGTGTATAAAGATTCGATGATGTCATACTCCATGAAAGCCGAATGGCTCTTTTCTTTACCCACTTTCCATTTGTTTTTCCTGTTACTGTTTTGGTTTCAGCCTCAACCGATATGGAACATGACCTGTCTTTTGCCAGACGCTTTAAATTCGTTTCTGACTCTTCCAACCAGATGGCTAAATCTCGACCTTTTATCACTCCCATATCATTCAAATGTTTGGTTTGGAACAATATCTCCCGTTGCACGAATAGAACCTTTTACTGAAAGAATTCCATTTTCATCCATCAGAGCTGCTATCACATTTTCTCTATTCTCTCTCACAAGCTGTACTATATCTATCTGTTCCGTTGATATCGCACGGCTCTGTGCTTGCTTGTTCATCTTTTCCTCTGTAGTAACAGACCTCTTATTTTTTGTCACGCTATATCCCTGCGGATAATTCTTTGACCTCGGAGTGGCCGGGATAGTACGTGTGATTATGTTGATGTTTACATCTATCATATTACTTTTATTGTTAACGTAGAATTTGTCTGACAATTCTTTTCATTCTTTCTCTAACATGATTATTGACATTGTATCCTGCTGGTAGTCTATCTCACCTCCTGTATATACAAATCTTTTCCCGTCCTGGCTCTCATCTGTTATCGTGTCGAATGGTATTATATCTGTAATGCATACCTCCTGAGTCAGCCTGAATCTTGATGATTTGTACTGATTGACTATTCTCTTTATCAGCATTTCTTCCAGCCTTACATTACCAGCCACATGACTGCAATACAAATCATCTGTCAGGTATCCACCTGAGCTTTTTATCAATTTTGAATAGCAAGCCCCATCTTCATTGTACGTTGACAATTTCAATTCAATATCATCAGCTTCATTGATGTAAGATTTGTTCACTTCATTTTCGTAGGTCCTGTCATCTTCTGAATCATCTTTTTCATTCAAATTTTGCTTATAGAAATTGAATGAAAGGTCTTTCAGATACCATCCATACGGTTGCTGAATCAATACATCTCCCTTATTCCCATATATTGTAAATTCCAAATCTCCACTTATTCCTCCATCTGGTATTGTAACTACATACCCATTTGCTCCAGGATATGGCATAGACAGAGTTTTTCGATTTGCAATGCTTGTGAAATTATTGTACGAATCAGGCAATTCAGTGTACACATTGAAGATACATATCTCATTTGTCCATCCTTCCGTAGGATTATAGTATTTGTCTCCGATTCTTACACTGCATGGAATGTACTGTGTCTCTCTTGATGGCCCGTCATATCCGTTTGGATCATAAGCCATATCCTTCCGGAATATAGGTCTTAATTCACCGCCTATGCAGAATATTCCATCCTGGTATTGCGCATAAGATGATTTTATCTTCAGGACAGGCTCATTACCTGTGAAGACAGATGTATATGACTCGCCATTTGTCTTTCTTAGCTGGATACATTCGTCATACGAATATTCAGAGATTTCATCCACAAACGGTTGCCCGTCTGCCGGCCTTGTACTACTATATCCACAAACCTTTGCCAGGAATGCACCAGTCAATTCATTCGTTCTTCCTTTATATGCGCTAATATCCCCTTCTATAAGATTACCATCTTCATCATAATGAATTATTTCCCACTTGTCTGATGTCAGGAACATCTTGTGTGTGGTATATTTTTGCAATCCATTAATTTCAATGATTACATCATCTGATATCTCAAAAATCTCAGTGTCATTATTGAAATCCATTTCCGGTACCAGTTCTGATATGTTGTAATTTGAACAAACAATCTTTACTTTGTTGTATCCTCCCATTACATCCAGCGTGTGGTCATCTCCATCATATCCTATATTCTGTATTACATGACTGGCGACTGATTTCTGCTGATAGCTTTCATTTATTGTACTATCCGATATGGTATGACTATAATACTGTCCGTCCATATTGTCATAATCCACGATGGCCATACATCCTCCCCAATCTGTAGCCGTCCACCCAAACAATTTCATTATCTCTTCCAGTACCTCCTTACAGGTCATAGACTCATCATCTTCATCGTACCAGTTCTGGTCGGCAACTGACAAACTTTTCATCGGGCTGTTCCATGCGTTATAGTCCGATGCAGTCAACGCATACACATGAGGTATCAGTATCTCATTGTACCTTGTTCTTGTTTCTTCCACCATCTTGACCAACAAGTCCCATACTGTTCTGGATGTCTTTTCTTCCACTGAAAAATCTATATTCTCCAGCACATCAAAACATCCCACACATTCTATTGACAGCGTGAATACTTCATCGGCATATTCCTGCGTGTACAATTCCGGTTTCACAAAACCGCACCAGCACACCTTGTCTCCCTGTAGTAATGTTACTCTGTATTGCCTGTATTCCGTTGAATACAGCTGCTGCAGATAGTCTGAACCTATCACATTGATTGTTGCCGATGATGACCGTATTGGCGTGTACAGGAAATCATCATCATTCGGTGTCACTATTATAGGTGATTCATCCGGTTCCAGTTCCGTAGATTCTCCTGCATAATCTTCTTTTTCAATCTCAATTACATAAGCAATACCCTTTGAACTTTCAAATGGTATCGTATAGATCAGTCCGTAACTCATAATTTTTTCCCGGTCTTTTTCATATAATTTTTCAATACCAAAAACAGTTCATCACCTCTTACCTTGAAGGATGTGATGTTAATGTCATTTTCTCCAGATGTCATCTGATAGAGTGACTTCTGCTGCTCTTTGTTCAGAATCATTTCTCCTGAATTTACACGTGCCAGCAGACGGTCGCCATAAAACGATGATCCTCCAATGATACCTCCTTTTGCAAATTTGGGTATGGCGGCCATTGATGCAATCAAAGCTGCTACGGCTGCTACGGCCATTGCCGCCCCGACAAATGGTATAGATGCTACTGAACTTGCCGCACCTGTCACTGCAGCCTCAGCATTTGCATTGGCTTCCGCTTTCTTCGCCGGTATTAATGCCATTATGGCCGTTACCGCCTGTGCAGCTCCTTGTATGATATTCGCAAAATAGCTGAACACACTCTGTGAGTCACTATCGAATGTTCCTGACAGATTTGACAGTGCTGATTCAACACTGCTTATCGCGTTCTGGTAATCATTCATCTCATTGATTTGGTCTTTTATACCCTTATTACCAGTTATACTTTCTGCGTATTTTTTATAGATATTAATCTGTTCTTGCAGTTGCTGTTGTTCCATTGGATTAGCAACAGACATCAATGATGTAAGCTCACTTATCTTAGAGCTTGTGAAATCTAATTCTATTAGTTTTGCCTTTAGTTTTATCTCTAATGGAGACTGTGGTAATTGTTCTTCTATCTGTTCTTCATCTATTGATACCGGTATTTTTACAATTGGGACAGTTCCTGGTATTGCGTCAAATTTCCCTCTATCTGACATTTGCTGCTTTAACCATCCATTCACATCACTTTCAGCTATCCAATCAGATTTTGTTTTTTCCTTTGCTTTCTGTGCAGCTTCTTCTGCTGCAGCTTTTTCCTTTGCTGCTTTTGCGGCCGCTTCGGCTTCCTTCTTCTGTTTTTCTTGTTCTATGTTTGCTTGTTCTAAGCTTTTTCTTTGCGCCTCTACATTCTCATAAATAACCTGGCGCATTGTATATTCTCTTTTTGCCGCTTCATACATCTTCACAGCTTCTTTATAGGCTTTTTCTTCTTCAAAAGCGGCACCATTTATATTGACTAATTTAGCCTGTTCCCATTCTTTCTTTTTATTCTCTACATCTTTCTCCCTTGTCTTTAGATTTTTTGCATCAGGGTACATATAATTTGCATTCTGGATTTCTTTGTTTAAGGTATCCTCCCTGCTCATTCCATTGTCTATGTACTTTTTAATTCTCCTGTTTGATTCTTCACGTTCTACATTTCTTTCCCCTTGCGTATCATAATTATATCGTTCTTCTTTAGTCATCATGGCTCTATTGGCCCAATTGACAGCATCTCGCAAATCATCTACAATTCCCTTCAGCATACCATTGCTTCCAGCAAGTGTATTAATAAATGAAGTCCAGGAGCTTTGCAGTTTTCCAATACTCCCGGCCAGATTATCATTATTAATCGCGGCCTGATCATAAGCTGTATTTGTATCCTTGATACTTTGGCTTAGCTTATCGAAAGAATCTTTCTCTTGCAGAATGGCTATTGCAGCCGTTACAGACTCCTTACCAAACATCTTTGTAAGCTGTACAGCATCCAGATTCTTTTTTGACAGATTGTCTATTGCTGTACTCAGCCCCACAACGGATGGCCTTAAATTCTTGTCAGTCGAGCTTTCCAGCGTCAGGAATATGTTTCTCAGGTTTGTACCAGCCGATGCTGCATCTGTAATCTTTGGCGCAATGGCTTCAATGATAGCTACCAGTTCATTGAACTTTACGCCTGTACTGCTGGCTGCACCTCCGGCATTTTCGATGGCTTTATTCAAATAGGGAATGTCTGCACTACCTTGCTGTGATGCTGCGGCCAGAATGTTGATGTAGTTAGATGCTTCTGACGAGCTGGCTCCCATCTGATTCAATGCCCCTGTTAAAGCCTTTGTTGCTGTAGGTACATCCAGCTCTGCAGCCTCAGCCAACACCACTGCAGCCTCAGCTGTCTGAGTCAACGCGGTTTTGTTTTTCAATAGTTCCGGCATTTGGCTACCTATCAACTTGAATGCGTCTACCATCTGTGAGGCTGACTGAGTAGAATCCATTCCCATGCGTATTGCTTCGGTCCGGAAATAATTCAACTCCTGAGCCGATACACCAGTCAATGACCGCAAAGATGAAAGTGACTTTTCAAATTCCATGTTGGCCGTTACAGCTGAATGAATAGAAGTGCTTATCCCGACAAACGCGGCCGCGTAGCTTGTGAATGTGGTCAGTCCACTGAAAACCCCTTTAGATGTCGCTGCAAATCCTCTCAGGTTCTTCTGTGCCTGATACAGATTCTTATTGAACCCGTCTGTATTAAGCAATAATCTCGTGAATATGTTACTCATAGTTTCTTCTCCATTTGTTTAGCTCGTTTTCTTAATTCTTCCAGTTCCTGCTGGTCTACTCCAGTCTCATCATCTTCTTCATCTTCCAGTTTCATCACATCTTCCAGTTCAAGTGTCCTCCTTGACTGACTTTGCAACACAGCCCACATGATCAATCTCGTATTTTCAAGTTCAGCCCGTTCTTTCCTTCTCATTCCTTTCATGAATACGATACATTCCTGGAAGTCCATCTCCTCAAAAAAATAGGCAGGAGACACGCCGCCCCTGCCTACAATTTCTTCATACAAAGCAGATACACTTATAGCCTCTCCGTTGTTTCTTCCGCTTTTTTTTTATCCTCAAAGTATTGTGTCAGTCTGCGTGATGCATCTGTCATTTCTTCCTGAAAAGCAACAAAGATTCCCGGATCATTGTCGCACTCATCAATCAGTTCATCGAAAGTCATAGCGTATTCCGGATTGTATGCAAACAGGGCTGCGTGCAGCAACTGATAATACTCCTCTGATGTCTTTCCCTGATAAGAGTGTCCGAAAAGCTGTTCAAACTTAAACAGGCACCTCAACGAATATTTTATTACGTGTTCTTTACCTCGTATATTGACCTTCTTCATGAATCATCCTCCTATGCTCCAGTCGTTTTCTTTAATTGTCCCTTTCCTGTCAGGGTGATTGTCATTGTTGCATTGTCACCATTCTGTGCGTTCAGCTGAATATCTGTAATCAGCGCCGAACCTCCATAATACTTCTGTGGAACCGTCCATCCTTCCTCCGGAACCTCATCATTAGTGATGTTGGTAGGGATACCTACTTTCACCTTAACCGGTTCACGTGTCAGCATCAAATCAAGCAACTGCTCGTAGGAGTTAACAGACTCATCTGCACTACACAGATTTTCTGAGGTCGCTTCCCATGTCAGCTTGGTAATTTCTTCATCGCCCCAATCTCCGGAGTCTTTTGTACTGCTGTCTCCGGTTTCTGCCGTCAACTTTAATGTGTGATTTGTTGCTAGCGCGATGGCTTTGTCGTTGACAAATACCATCAGGTCTTTACCTTTTAATTTTTTAGCTTTTGCCATAGTTATACTTCAATTTTGATTGTTAATTCCATAATTCCGCCAAACACTCCATCATCCTCATCAAAATCCCAGGTGTTTACTTTTATTTCCGACACATCCAGGTAGTCCACTTCTTCTACATCTCCAGAAAACAACCTTTCCATTTCAGAAATAACCTTCATCGGTACATCCTGATTCTCTCCGAACACTGCTATGGTAGAGGTGATTTCTCTTTCGTACTCTCCATCTTTTGTGTCACTGATTGAATTTAGCTTCGCATTCTGAATGATGTAGGGTAGCTTTACGTTACGCATGATTGCGATAGGGTATATTTTGCTTTCTACAATTTCCTGAATTGCACTGTCCGACTCCAGCCTTTCTTTTATGTACTTGAAAATATCTGTGGTGTTCATCGTTTGCTTGCTATTTTTTGGATATGTTTTTCTATATTCTTCTGAAGTGTAGATTGCGCTTCACCAATCTTCTCACGTGATGCAGTCGAGAAAAAATGAGATGCAGTAATCTTTCCTGTATATCTTTCCTTTCTCAACCGTCTTGTAAACATCCTTTCTTTCTTAATCTTTTCATTGAAACGGTCATCAGTACCTTCTTCAAAGAATTTCAACAGGAAAGACGGATTTTCTTTCTTTGATGAACCTCTGCTTTCCTGGATATGTACCCTGAATCCCAGGGTCCTTTTGTAAACCACGTATCGCACCCACTTTTTTAAATTAGTAGAGGCCAGCGTGGTCCCTGACGCTCTATTCTTCACTGTATTCAGATTTGCTTTGGCTTGTCTCTGTATCACCCTTGCAGATTGAGCCAGTCCTCTTCTTAGTGCTTTCCTGGATTCGTCCGTACTTAGATTGAGTTCTTTGAACATTCTGTTTACTCTGGCTACATCAATCTTAACTTCGATGTAATCTTTTTCAATACTACTCATTGACCAGTTCTATTGTTAATGTCATCATATTATTTGCTTGATCAGGATTGATGGAGTTAATCTGGTACACTTCATTGTTGTATCTCACTCTCATTTCACGTTTGATGGCAGACCTGTAATAGATTGTCACTTTGTTCACCTGATTGTGAGCATACTCCATGTTTGTTTCCTCTAACTTACCGGATGCAAATCTTACAGTGGCTCTCACGGTCATGAAATCTTTCCATGAGTATTCTTCTCCGCCATGTGGCTTTTGGGTGGTTTCTCTCTGTAGAATCGTGATTCTATCTCTTAACTGACCTGCCTTCATTTGATATTTTTATAGTGAATAATCCCTATACAGCTGTATGAGGTGCAATGCTCCCTGAGCTAACGGATGAGTCTGTGAAACTGTAACCTCCTCCCGGTTGTTGTAATACAGACCAATAGTCAACAGGATTGCCTGTCTCAGTGGAGGAGGGATGACCTCACCACCTCCTACAGCGTTTAGGTCATCCGTACTTTTCAAACATAACTCTGCAGCCACCTTAGCCTCAGCCACCTCTATCAACGATGTAATGTAAGTATCATCTTCCGTGAAGTCTGATTCTACATTGAGATGCTTTTTTGCTTCATCTAAAGTGATATACATACATTACCCTCCTTATGCTCCAGCTGGATCCTTAAACAATGCTTTTGCAATTGATTTATCTCGTCTCAGGCAGGAATCCCAGTAGCTGTTCACAATAATGCGGACAAATGCCTTGTCAGCTTCTGTGTACGGGTCCACAGTCAAATCCAAAGCTCCCCACTGTCCGATAAGTAAATCGGCCCAGTTACCGAACAAAGCACCCCATTCTGTTCCTGACTTTTTGTAGACTGCATTTGTACGTAATGTATCGTATCCGTTCATCTGTCCGTTTTCTGACATAATGTAGCCGCTTACTCCATCCTTCTTCAAAGTCGTTTTTGCCAGGCCCACCAGTGAAGTATGTACAATGTATTTTGTGTTGCCCATCAAAGCATTTGCCAAATCGACTGTCGTTTCAAGGTTTACGACACCTTTCCATGACAAAGCTTCTGATGCTGTTACATATCCGGTAAACAATCCGTCAGGCTTTTCAGCTGATGTTTCTGCACCTCCCAGAATTGTTGCTTCCAGTTTTGAAGCGATTGAGTTGATAAGGTCGGCTCTCAGCATGGCCTCAACGCCCAAAGAATCCTGCACCAGCATTTGCCTTGAAACTCTCAGGATGGATGTCAGTCTCTTTGGTTTCATTGATTTTTTGCTGAATGTACCTGCACCATCTTCTGCAGCTGCATTTTCCTCAGCCCAGTTTGATGTACTTCCTGAATATGATGGTACGTCGATATTAGATACCAACCCTGTAAGCATGGTTGCTCCAGCCTGGGCCAATACCAATCTGTCTCTCAACGGTTCCACGATATTCATGAAGTTCGTTTCAATCACGTTTGTACCTGCAGTGCCGGCAGTAATTTCTGCACGTGACTCAACCGGTATAAGCAATGATGCTCCACTCTTCGGAATGATACCCGATTTCTGCAATGATGCGGCACCGCGTTCATTCATTTTTTGTGTGTTCTCACTATAATGGCCTCCATCTGCCAACTCCAGCAGGGCTTTTCTCAGACTGAACTTTTCTCCAGTAGTATGTTCGTCTGCAAACTTCATTGCATCACGCTGTGCCAGTTCCAGATTGATTTCTGTCATACGAAGCTGTATCTCTGTAATCTGGTCCTTTTCTTCTTTAGACAACTCGCGTTTTTCCTGTTTTGCCTTGTTTACCAGGTCAACGCCTTTTTTGTACAACTGGCCTCTTTCTTCTGCCAGTTCAACTCTTGTTTTTTCTTTCGCCATAATTCCTACTAATTAAGACTGTTAATAATGTTGTTGTAATATTCTTCGCTTACTTCCTTCCGTTCTTCCAGTTCCTTTTCGGCCTGCTCTTTGCCTCTCATGCTGACCGTTGTTTTGCTGTATGCCGCATTGTATACAGGGGAAACATCGTATATCCTGGCAAACTGGCTGATAGTACGTTTCCATTTACCGTTTTTCATCCTTTCCCATTTCTCTCCACCGTCTGCTACAGTAAAGGCAAATGAAGATTGATTGATTTCGTTTCTTCTCAGGTTTTCCAGCAGTTCATCTCCCAGCATCGTGCGTGGTGCTTCAAATCTGTATTTCAATCCTTTTGAATCGACTGTCAATGTCAGTGAGCCTTTCCCGTTGACTGAGCGTGCCAGTATTCCTCTGTCACGGTTGTGGTTGAGTAAGGCAAATACATCACTTTTCTCAATCACTCCATCCAGCGCACCTCGTTCAATCACTTCTTCAAAATCCAGTCCGTCTGATTTTACGCCAAACAGCATAGCATATCCTTCTACTGTCCGCTTTTCATTTTCCTCTGTCACTGATACAGGGAATGTGGTATTTCTCTGTTCCAGCATTTCTTTTTGTTCACTCATAAATCGTTTTATTTCTAACGGAACATTTGTCTGACAAAATCCGATTATTCTTGATTTCCTTCTATCATTTTTTCTTTTACAGCATTTTTCAGCGTCATCACGTTTACCTGTACGAAAGCCTCGTCTCCATTTTCAATCCGGCTCATACCGATTTCTCTCCGGATTTCATTTGGCGTGGCAGCTCCTACATTTGCCATATCTTTCCAGAAAGCCCCCTGGGCTGCTTTGTCTGCACGCAAGATGGCCGATGTGTTGAATTCTGCCTTGTACATGCTTCTTTCTGTTCTGCTGAATACTTTCCGGTTTATTTCTTGCTCTATCTTGGTGATGACCGGCAAGGCTGTATCTGTCAGATATTCAAGCTGTGTGGCTTCGATGGTAGAGTAGGAGGATTTGCTCAGGTCAAATGCCTTAACAGGAGATACTGAAAAGAAACGGCATATATCCACTACATTGAATTGGCGGCTTTCCAGCAGCTGAGAGTCCTTTGGAGAAATTGAAATGGGCTGGTATTTCATGTTTCCTTCCAGAATCACAATACCTCCAGGACGTCCTGTCTTTGGGTTTACATGTTCCTCCCAGGCTTGATAATTTTGTTCCTTTTGCTCCTTTGTCAGTCTGGCACCTTCAATTGTCAGTACACCACTGACTGCAGCACCCGATTTGAAGAACCCTGCTGCATGCTCCTCTGAGCTTGTAGCTATACCTAAAGTCTGTCTTGCATGTGTCAACGTAGATACCCCGATAATTCCATCATAACTGAAATTAAGCACATGTATCATGTCGCATGGCTCAACCAGCTGCGTGAATCCTGCTACCAGATACCTTTTTCTCCTTATTCCTTCCTTGTCTACTATCCATTGTATTGATACCTGGCTAGATGGAATATATACCAGCTGGATAGGAGTGACCCCATCTTCACCTCGTTCTATATAGGCGTATCCATTACCTGTAAGTAATACGGATGCCATCAGTGTTTTCATAAATACGTATCGCGTCATGTTCTCGTTCGGTTCCAGATCCAGCATCTCATAAATTGGATGTTTTGTGTCTTTCATCTTGAACCCTGCTTCATCCAGCCTGAACACTTCCAGCGGCAATACAGCCACTGAATCGGATATGAGGTCCACACATCTGTACACCGTACTTAACAACATGGGATATTCGCGTGATGCCAGCTGCATTAATCCGGTCCCGGCATAAGCTGAAACCTGCGATATTTCCTTCTTGGAAATCTTTCTAATCTCGTAACCAAATAATTTCATTTCGTTTTTATTTGAAACGAAATTTTTGTCAGACAATTAATAAATCACATTGTCATATCTTGGGCACATCAGATAAACTCCCAGCGCTTCAATCATGGCAATCACTCCATCAATCTTTTTTTCTTCAAATTGCTTGCTCGGTTTTGTGTTCCCGTTCTTGTCACGGGCCATCACCACGTTCCGGAAACAGTGTCTGTTAATTATGTTATTGTCAATTACTGCCACTCCAGACAGCAGCAGCCTTTCCAGCTCTTTTGTCGGTTTGTTGAAGTTTCCTATACTCTGAGAATATGGTTCCATCGGCAGACCTTTTTCTGTACAGTTAATGACAAACTGAGTCGCATTCCAGCTGTCATATCCTATGGTTACAATATTAAGAATCTGACCTATCTCCATAATTTTGTTGAGAATGAAATCGTAGTCTACCACGTTTCCCGGAGTTATATATAATGCTCCCTGTCGTGCCCATTCTCCATACAGCTCTTTGAATCTCTTTTCAGTTAATGCCGCTTCCGGAAGGAAGTAGAATGTTTTCCAGACCATCTTTTCTGTGGTGGGTATCATCACTGAAAAAGCTGTCAAGTCGGAAGTAGAGGATAGGTCTACTCCGATGAAGCAATCTAATCCGCTATAATCTTCAAGGTTGACATTGGCAGACGCGGCCAGTATGTAATCATCCTTTATCCATATCTTCTCCGCATCACACCAGATATTCAGGTTTTTTGTCTTGATACCTACCTCATCGGATGGTGTATTGATTGCTTTCTTTACTTGTGTTTTTATGTATTTAGGTTGTACTGTGACTCCCAAATTTGGATTACTCTTTACCCATACTGCCTCATCCTTCCAGTCATCTTCCTTGTCCAGACAGTAAATAGCAATAAACAGCGTATCATCTTCCTTCAGCCCCGACACTACCTCCGTACACATTTCCCTGTACTGGTAACATACTCCCAGACGGTCAAATCCTGCAGTAGTGATGATTACTGCCATCGGATTCTCTCGCATACCTTGTGAGGACTGCAATACATCTTTCACACCTGAATTTTTTGCTGCATGATATTCGTCAATCAGGTACATTGATGCATTTGGTCCATCCAGCTTGCTTGAATCAGCCGCCAGCACTTTCAGGAAACTCAGCGTTCTTTCGTACTTAATTGTATCTCTGTATGGATCCAGGAACTCTTTCCCGGGGTCCAGCATCTTGCTAAAGTTGGATGCCATGTTGAAAGATACCTTTGCCTGGTCTTTTGAGTTGGCCGCCATGTAGACTTCCGCGTTCATCTCTCCGTCTGCAATCAGATGGTACAAACACAACGCAGACGCAAAAGCGGATTTTCCCTGCTTTCGCGCCATCTCGATGTAAGCCGATTGCACCAGTCTCTCATTCGTCCCTTTCAGATAAAATCCATACATGGATGCCACAATCCATTCCTGCCATGCTTCCAGGATAAACGGTTTTCCTGCATGTTTCCCGGTGTAATGGTGTATGATGGATATAAATTCACATACCTGTTCCACTTTATCTTCCCTGAACTCATATCTTTCATCACTCATTAATCTGAAAAAACGTGCAGCGGCCAGTTTTATATAATTTCCTGTTACAATCTTTCCGCTTAATACATCCTCTGCATATTGTATGTATTTCTTTTGTCTTATCATACCTGGTGCTCACGTAGGTATTCTTTCAAAGGTGATTGTATGGCCTCATCAATGTTCTTCATCGTCTTTAGCTTCCGTTTACTCATAGCTGTCAATCCGAACTCTTTAGCCAGCTCCAGAAACTGCGACCAGTTTTCTTTCAGTATATTCACCTCCGGCCTTTTTACCATTTCTCCCTTTTTGTTGATCATCGTCATCCCATCTGTAGTAATCTTATCCACACAGATAAGATACATTTCGTAAGATGTTGCCATCCGGTGTAATAAGGCCACATCGAACGGAGCCAGCTCGCCGCGCTCATTCATATCTCTCACAAGGTTGCAAATGAGTTTTTTAGCTTCTTTATGTTTTACGTTTTTGGGTAGCTTGAACTGCACCAGACTCGTTTCTTCCATAGTTTTCTCTTTTTTTCAAACGTGATTTTTGTCAGACGAAATCAATGTTTTAACATATCGCAACAAAATCCCTATTTTGGCTTTTTTCAAAAATCGCCTCGCGTGTCGAATGGGATTGGGCGAGGTTCAAGTTAGTGAACCATCCCAAATTTCACCCCATACCCCCTTTTCGCCCTTTCACATTCGATTTGTTGTGTATCATCTGGTGATGCATCTTGCATATACTCATAAGGTTCTCGTAGTCATAGGCTAAAGCCTGCCTCAACACCTTGTCATCCGTTGACATGAAGGATTGAATGTGATGCACATCCTCTGCAATGGTTGTCTTTCCCTCGGCCAGACACATCTCACATAGCGGCTGCTGTGTTATCTTCAGTTCTCTCAATTTCCTCCATCTGGTTGACTGATATACCTTCCTTCTTTCCTCATCATATAGGTTATTCTCCTTCTTTTTCGCTGTCTTTGGCTTGTAAATTGTCGGCATAATCTGTGATTTTTAATCGTTTTGAGTCCTTTATTGTCCTATATTGCACTGTTTTCATTCTGTACATGAAATACTCAACAAATTCATTCTCATCTGTTATCTCCGCTGCTTTCTCGTCTGTACTTACTTTTATTATCGTATCCTGAAATATATCTTCATAGCTTAGACCGGCATAATATATTTGCCGGTCTTTTGCCGATATGTCTGATAGTCTGTTATACAGCTTAGCTATCATCGATAGCACCCTGCTGTTTGCTTTCCGTTCGTTGCTCATTGAGTTTTATATTCCCGTCTTTGTCGGTTATTTCACTTATCTGCTTTTTGCAAAACGCCCTTATCACTACTGAGAGATTTGTTCTCATCCTTATCGCTACCTCATTAAGTGACATGAATGTTGATTCATCAAACCTCACCATTACTCTTTTATCCTTTCCCATCATCCTTACATTCAATGATTCTCCATGCTCTGATATTGTTGTACAGCCTACCATTGAACTCTGTGACATGGCAGTTATAGTCTACTTCTACTTTCTGGCCAACTGCCAGCCATTGGTTATTGACATCTTCTCCCATCACATCGAAAGCCAGCGACTGGGCGTATTTCCCTCCGTCTGTTTCTACTACTGCTGTACGCTTTAAGATTATTCTTTTGTCCCTTGTAGTGATTGGTTCTATATCTTTCACTACTATTATTTGTCCTTTGATATTCATTTTGTTTCCTCCAAAAGTTCTTTATTGTCGAAAATATTACCAACTACCTCATACTCTTTAGCAGTATCCATGTCAAAATCAACAGGCATCCCAACACTAATACCACGACACTTGCTGCCTTTCGCTTTTTCATAGTAGCAAGAAAAACAAGCGTCATAATCAAACCATTCTATTACACCATAGTAGTTAGTCTTTCTATCATTAACAAACGGATAGCGGTTGCTTGTAACGATATCACCCTCATATATCTCCTTCCCATTTTTGTCATGTAATCCAGTGAACTGACCGATTGTGTCTGCATCTACATGATATGTATGTGTGCAATTATCAGCAATAGCATGAATAATCAACACCTCATTTTCGTTAATTTCTTGCGGAACAACCAAACCGCCTTCCACCCATTCTCCTGCATATTTACTTTGTCCTGAGCATTTGCCCCTGAATTTAATATCTCTACACATAATTAGTCCTCCTTTATTTTTCCTTTAATTCAGCAATCTCTTTTTTTAATTCTTTGTATGTTTCCTCCCAATCCCTGTCAGCAAGAAGATAACCAACCCTTACAGCACTTTGCGCACCATATAGATAAGCCTTTGACAAAGCTTCTTCCATCCATTCCTGGAAATGATTGAAATCTTTACATGGATAAAGTATTCCTTTGCCAGCCATCATATTCTTTGCAAAAGCACGGGCATCCTTCTGATAACCCATGTCATTCATTACATTGGGTAACTCTTTTGTCATCATATTCTTTTCTCCTTTCCACCTATCCAAGCAGCAACCACATGACTGCCAGAAACAGGTAATACAATTTCGTTTTCATTGTTTGTCTTTTATTTAGCCAGATACTTATTGATGATGTTACTTACCACAAGACCGGCTTCATTACACATCCCGGCGAAGTTTTCAGACAATGATTCGTTCTTCTCTTCGTCAGGTATTCTTACCACACTTCTCAATTCTTTCAGTGCACGCTTAACCTGGAACACTACCTGAGCATCTATTCCGTTTGATTCCAGCTCATCCTGAAACTCCAGTGCAGCTCCCTCAAGTAAATCGGAGTAGATGAACAGCTTGTGCATCTTGCGAAGCATCTCTAATTTGAACTCCGGCGTATAGTCCTGAAGAATTTCACCTAAAGAATGTGGCTCCAGCTCTCTTTCCAGTTGCTCAATCTTGTTCTTGATTTTTTGTGCCTTAGCAAAGTTCATGGATGAAATCAAGGCGATATACTTCTTTCTCAGCTCATTGAGCTTTCTTTCTGATTCTTGTCTTGTCATATTTCTGCTTTTCTGATGATTAAACATTTACTTTACATCTCTGTCACTCATGATGCAGCCCTCCTTATTAATCCCATGTTACGGTTTACCAATTCGATTATGCGGTTATGGTATGGGCTGGTTTGATTGCACGCAGCACGTGACTGTACTACCTGGAAAGTTCTTAATGATACCTCAATAGTTTCCATACGTTTTCCATTTACTTTAGCAGATAGAATAAGGCTTTCTTTTTTCTTGTAGTATTCGTTGTCAAAAACGCAATGGTGCATACTTTCAGCCTCATCAATAAACTCAAACACACTTTGTAGAACCTTGATTGAAAGTTCTCCGTCTGTTATTATTATCCCAAAGAACCTTCCTTTCTCCTCCACGTAACTCAGGTTATCCTTTTCAGCTTGTTTCCTCTTTACTTTGTCTTCAATTTTCTTCTGAATTTTTGTATAGGCAGCCCTCGCAATTTCGTGTGCTTTGTACAGATCATCCGGACAAATAAATTTTGGATTGTGTATGTCCTTACCTGTATGTTCCATAAATGATAGCATATCAAAGTATATTGAGGCATCCGTTATCACATAATGGTTTCTGTGACAGATATTCATTTGCGACATGTATTCTAATTCTGGTTTCTTATTCCGGACCATCCAGAGGAATACATCGTACTGCCCTTGCTTTACTACTGTTTCTGCATTTCTTGATGTAAGCAGCATTTTCATACACTCTACGACCGACACGTATGGCAGCCTTTCAATGGCTTTACACCATCCGTATTTTCTCAGTTTCTTGGTAATGTGGTAGTGTGGATATAGGTAATTGTCTGTTATATCAAACACATCTTCAAAGACATAATATCCAGTACAACTTTCATTGTGCTTTCTTATATCGAATCTGCTGTTGTAGTCCCAATGAAAGAAGTTATATCCACGAGAATATCTTTTCGAGATGATTATTTCTTTTCCTTCAGGTGATACCCAGTTCTGATACACTTCATTCATTTTATATTCTGTCGGATAACCTCTTCTGTTGATACGATGCACATCATAGGTCCGAATTACCTGCCATTTGTTATAGGTCTGTATTACTGAATAAAACTTCGATTCAGTCAGACTATCTTTCCGTGGCTTATTTTCTAATATGAGATGATTCAGGCATCTGCACTGATACCCTAATTCTAAATCCACTTCCAATAATCCCGGAAGCTGATGCTCTATGCTTCCACAACAATGGCACCACACTTCACCATTTTTCTTATAGTATCCTGTTGATGGGAATATTGTTTTTGCATATTCCTTCTCTTTTTCGGATATTGGTTTGAGATGGCTGCTCATTTCAAGTACCAATTTATTTAAACTCCTTCTCATGATTACATATCAAATAGTGACAGTTGTCTTGAATCAAATATCTTTTTCAGTTCCTGCTTCGTTTTCTTCCTTGCAGGTTTTTGTTTCACCGGCTTTTCTTCTTTGATTGGTTCTTGTACTACAGGTTCCTGCACTGCAGCCGGGGCAACTACCTCCACACGTTCTTTCACATCTTCAACCTTGATGTTGTCCTCATCGTAGTAGTGTACGGCCCATCCATAGACTGTGGCATCATCCACCCCGACTGCATTTCCTCCCTTTGCCAGTTCCCTTGCTTTCGAGTAGATGTACTTGCAACATCCTTTTATACTCTTGTTCGCCTTCTTATACACCTCTGCAAAGAGTGAATCTTCCTTGGCTCGCTTATCCAAGTATATCTTGATAGCTTGTTCCATACTTACTGCTTCCATGGCTATTTCCTCCTAATTTCAATCAAACCTTTTTTCACTTCTTCCTGCAAGTTCCTGATGTCATCCTTTGACAGCATACACTCAACTTCTCTATTGATGTTGTATCCGGTAGGTAAGGAGTATTCAGCCTGTATTCTTGCTATTTCGTCTTTCCTGTTAGTCGCATAACAGATTGTTCGTTTCTCTTTTTCCATTCTCTTGTTTTTAAGGTTTACCGACCAGCTAATGGCTGTATAGGACAAGTTACCTGATAAGATAACCGGACACAAAATAACTCCCTAAATGAAACAAATGCTGTTTCAATACGTTTCACGAAAAAGTTATTTCTTTGATTTTCAGCCATATTCCTATATGCCTATAAGGTCATTAATTTTTTGCCTCATTGAAAAGGCTCAGTAACTTGGTTTTATACTCAATCTCATGGGGTGATTGGACCATCCTGAAATGGCATTTAATCTCATCCCATGAGTTGATGAACTCTCTAATGGTACGATATTGCTTGTCAGTCAAATGGCCTGACTTCCAACGCTCGTATGTACTTCTCAGGTAATCATCCCTTCCCAGCCTCAACAAAGCCTCAGCCTTATCTATTTGGCTTGATTTGATACCTTTGTCAGCGGTTAGCCTCTGCCTGAATCCTATTGTGCCCCAGTCCCGGTAGAAGGTATGGATAATGTTGTATATCGACTTCTCTGAGAAAAAATCAATCAGGCTGACAGACTGTCTCCTGTATATGGTCTCAATCCTTAGAATATTACCTTCACACAGTCTACCCTTATCGCGTGCCTCAAATCCTTTGTCGTAGATTTTGAAAACCTTCTTGATGTTCTTTGATTTCTCCGTTGTTTTTTGGCGGTTCTTTTCAAAGTTTGCATCATTGAAAAGCTCACGGTTTCTCAGCACGCCAATAGACTCGGCCAGCGAAATGTATTCAATCGGATCATGGTCTACTGGTATGTTCAATCCAACTTCATAGTAGGTGATTCTTACCTGTTCCGGGTTTATGTCCCATTCATCCAGCAGCTCGGATATAATTTGTTTGGCATCCGATATGGTGAACATTTGGGAGTTATCCAGCGTGCCATACCTGGACCTCCAGAATAGCTTATGCAGTGAGCACTTAATCTGTGCCGTTCTTCCTCGTATCTTCCACCATATACCCTCGATGTTGCTTAATGCCGATGACTGATAATAGATTTCGTTTCCCTCTGTACATTGTATCAGATGGTGCTTCCTGGCTATCCTTTCTGCATCATGTACAAAATCAATCTGGGCATTAAAAATCATCTTGTCAAACATGTTGTTTCAATTATATCTTTCCTTCATTCAGCAGCGTCTGAATCTCATCTTTATTGGCTACCATTTTACCTCCTATAAGGCATGTCCTTATCTTTCCTTCACTTCTTAGCCTCCATAGTGTGGTACGTGATATTTGTAACCACTCACACAACTCCGACATGGAAACGTAGTCGGTTTCACGGTTATACAGCGTTTCAACCTTCTTCTGTATATCGCTTAACCTTTTCTTCATATCATTCCATTCACTCAGAGGTACTGTTATCATTTCTTGTTCCATATCAGTCAAATAATTTCGGTGATTGTGTTTTTACCTCTGCATTCTTACAGTTCTTTACAGCCTCAACAAAGTAGCTTTCTTTTAATTCAAACCCGATACCATACCTTCCCATCTTAATTGACTGATATACTTCTGAACCTATTCCCAAAAATGGAGTAAGAATCTTATCTCCTTTGTTGCTCCATAATGTAATTGCACGCTCTATTGTCTGTAATTGAAGTGGACAAATATGCTTTTCATCTTCCTTGTCTCTTCCTTTTACTCCATTCAATGTATCTGAATAGTCAATGTCCATCCATACTGGAGATGCATATTTCTGCCATGTATCTACAGATATATCACAATGTACCGGATGATCGTGGTTCCCTGGCTTTCTGAAAATCATCAGGTAATCTGGTATACCTACACGACTCATTGCCGCATCCTTTTTCACTTGTTTATGCAGTAAACCAAGTGCTTTTGTACGTTGCATTTCTGTTACCGGGTTTTTCCAGATAGTTACCCGTGAATGATAGATAAAGCCTGATTCTTCAAATGCTTTTAATATCATGCCCGAAAAATCACGCAATCCAATGTATCCCTCTTTCCCTTTTTGTATAGGCAAATCCATACAGTGTACTGCTACATTACGACCTGACCACATTACACGGTATAATTCTTTTACAAGAAAATTGAATGCCACGAAGAACTCTTTATAATCCTTGGAGTTACCCATGTCCTCCAGCTTGTCTGAATAGGTATATAGTTCTGCAAATGGGGGAGAAAATATTGAAAAACCAATGCTTTCATCTGGTATAGACTCTATCAATTGCACGCAATCTCCATTCATAATGTGACAAAAATCTGACTGGTATTCTTTCTGACTGACCGTTTTCATAAGCTTCAATTCATTCTTAATGTTTCTGTTCATCGCATGAGTCATTGCTCTTTGCATTTCATAAAATGCTGATTGCTTATCCTCAAATGACTTTCTCACGTTTTGCATCGTATCTGTTACTATCAGATGTATGTTTACATCATACTCTTGGCCAAATCTATATGACCTTCTGATACCTTGATAAGTTGATTCAAAACTAAAATCCAATGATGCAAATATCTGATTGTGACAGTTCTGATAGTTCAACCCGAATTGAGCTATTTTTAGCTTAGTAATTAATACTCTAAATTCACCTTTTCCGAATCCTAACAGGTTGTCTTTTTTCTTCTGCTTGTTATCGCTGCCTTTTACTTCTACAGCCTCAGGTATCATCTTCCGTAATAAATCTCCCTCTTCATCATGCCCTATCCATACAATCCAGCTATCAGATGATGAGTTTACAATCTCACTCACTCTTTTCATCCTTTCGTTTATTGTCTCTCTCAACTCATTATGATAACCTGTAGCAGATACCGCCACATCATTGAACAACATCCCGTTGTTTCGTTTAGGTGTCTCGATGTAGTCTTCTATTACTTTTAATTCTGGAAGTTCATATCCTTCATTGCTGAATCCTATATCTCCAGGCTTACTCAGCATCACGGCCCATGTAGATACAAAATCCCAAAAAGCCTGCTTTGCATGCCCTTTTAATCTCCAGTCTGATGTACTCCCTCCATCATGTACAAAATACATAGCCAGCATCTCATTTCTTGACATCACATTCAGGAACTCCGCATGATTGCATAATTCTGTAGTGTCATTAGGTGATGGAGTAGCTGTACAACACAACTTATACTTTGTTTCCTTAAATGACGCAATCAGCTCATTTCTTATTTTCCCATTGAAGTTTTTAAGAATAGAACTTTCGTCCAACACTACTCCTCCAAACAGATATGAATCAATATTATCCATATTGTCATAGTTTGTGATATATATACCAGCCTTCAAATCCTGGTCAAATACTGTCAGTCCTATTTCTTTTACTTCATATCCAAACTTTACGCCTTCTTGTATTGTCTGACCAATCACTCCCAAAGGAGCCAGAATTAATACTGGCTGATTGATATGTTTCTGTACCTGGTAGGCCCATTCAAGCTGCTGTAATGTCTTTCCCAATCCGCAATCCTCAAACATGGCGAATCTTCCTGCTTTCACAGCACGCTTCACACAGTATTTCTGAAACGGAAATAGCTTTTCATTCATTTCTGAATCCATCAAATCAAAACCGCTACTCTCAATTGATGTCTGCTTTTTTTGTAAAAATTCTATATATTCTTTCTTCATTTTCTCTTTTCCTCCTCCAGCTTTTTGACCTCAGCTTTGTAATGACTTATCAGCGCTTTCAGCTCAAAATCACCCAGCTTGCAGGTCTGGTTCTTCTTTGCCTCAAGTAGGAGCACCCGGCTCAATCCTATCTTATTTACCAGCCGTTCCCTGTAGTTGTAGATGTTTCCTTCATCGAACCGATTGCAGAACTTACATTGCGCATGGCAGTTGTCTTCATCAAATCTGGTTGACATGTGACCTCTGTTGATGTAGTGGCCACAATCAGCCTCATCGTATGACTTAATCTTTCCACAGCTGATACAGCGGAAAAACAACTCTCCATTGCTCACGAACGAATCCCTCATCCGAATGTACTTTGAAAACCATCTGTCCAGCGTTGCTACCAGCTTCTGATGCTCCGTCTTTCCTGATGTCTTGCTTTTTCTCTTATTGTTCCACATACTTCTAAAAGAATCACTGGCTCCCAATCTCATTACCTTTACTCAACCTTAAACACTACACTATGAGATTATTCGTTATCCTGATGGAGCCAGTGATTTCCGTTCTTTATTACTCAATAAATGCCGTGGCCGGATCATCCAGTTCAATCTGATATAAACCCACTGCCACTTTCCTCACACTCTGTACTTTTGTGATGACGGAACTCACCTCATCATCATCCATCACTTCCACGATGTCACCTACATCGACCTCGTATCTGGTTGTGATAGGAGAGAGGTTGCCCGATTTTATTCTTTTCATCACTGATGGATGTACATATATTGTTCTCATACTTCTTCCAATTTCCCATCCACAATTTTATACCATGTATCTGGCTTTACATTGATTCCATCAACTACCACTGCTTTCCATGATTTTATTTCAAAATTTCCTTCCTCTTCTTCTGCAATTACCAATATTGCTCCCATTCCTCCTTTTACTTTCACTCCATTTCCACGAGCAACTGCAAGACCATTTTCTCCTACAGATGATGCACCTCTTGATGTGGCCGCACCACTATCACCTGCAGTGGCCGCACCATAAGAACCTGCAGTGGCCGCACCACTATCACCTGCAGTGGCCGCTTTTCCTTCTTCGGCATTATGTTTGTTTGTACATCTCTTTTTCGTGTACTCTATTGCAGCTTTCACTATCCCTGCTATTCCAATTTCCGCCTTAATATTCAAATCAGAAACGGCAATCTTAGTGTCTCCGCTATCATTTGATATAGAACCTGAACCCTCTACTTCACAAAAACGGCTATTGGCTGGGGGATAATACTCGAACACATCAAGCGGATACTTACAATAATGTAATCCTGATTCACATGCCTGTATATTTCCATCCTCATGATAATCCTTTCCAACCTCATACTGGAATCCACGGCATTGCATATTTTCATTAAACCCCTTGAATCCTGGTATGTGTGTAAATTCTTCTGGAATAATCACATTTTCAGGAATATCTCGACAATTAACTACCGTAGCAATGTCCGACAACTCATATCCGGCAATTCCGCAACCTATCTTGGTCATATAAAATGTATTTTCCGGATGTTTGTCTGCATATTCATAAAATCTCCTTATAGATTTTTCCAAATCTGTTAGGTTGATACGTTCCATCTCCTTATCCAGCGTTGGAATAGCATACGACTGTCCTTGAATCCCTTCTGGATTCCCCATTTCTGCACCGAATTTCTGTACAGCCAAATAAGCTGCACCACCGGCATGATTACCATTCATGTTTGATCCGAAAACAAATACTTCGTTTTCTTTCAACTCTATAATATTCTCAGGTGTATATTTCTTTTTCATATTCCTATTTCGTTTCTTCTGTTTCAGACTCTGTTTCGTATGTGTACACATCCATGAGGGCCGTTTCAGATACGGACTCTACAATGTAGTCCGACAGTGTTCCCTTCATCCGCTCATGGAAGTACTTCTCCGCATTGACCGTACTGTCTGACTTAACCAGTGCATACCAGCCGGACCGCTTTTCTTTGCCTGACCTCTCATCAACGGTGATAAAGTTTGCTTTTACCTTATACCACTTGTCATCATGTTCCTTGTCGCTGTTGAAATACTCTCTGTAGTTGGCCAGCTTGATTGCTGTCACCTTAAACTCATCTGTGATGAATGGCCGCATTTCTTCAATGATACGCGATTCAGCTTCTGTAAAGCTCATAGCGTCTACCAGATACAATTCATTCACCTTCTTCTTCATTCCGTTTTCCATTGTCTTTTCGTAACGGATTTTGCACTCAAACCATGTTCCCATTTCTATTACATTTTTAGGTTATTACTATAATACCGTTGATTTAGCGTCCAGCTTATATCCATCCCAAATCTCTGGCCGTGTGGTCATCACATACCCGTTTGGAATGTGTATTTTGCGGACTGGCTTAATTGAACTTATTCTGCTTACCTGTTCTTTCGCATGTGCCAGATGCTCGTCCATCTCCACATGTGACGGAGGATCTGCATTGGTAAGAGGTAACAATACAATCATGTCATCCTCTTTAGACTTCTTGTTCGTTGTTTCCATTATCTTATGTTTTTATGATGTTGCTTTAGAGTATCCCGGCCCATTGCTGGACCGGGATGAAATGAGTTAAAGTATGATGTATAGCGCATCACTGCGGTAGTTTCTTTTCCATTGCCTGCACGTATCGCATCACATCGTATGCACTCTCTGTAGTGTCTGCAGGCTCAATATCCTGTTCTTCCTCTGTACGTTGGAAGTGTGTGGCATCCTGGTAGTCACATGTTCCGGCTATCGCCATAAGGACCAGCATTCCGAGGCATAAAAGTGCCCCCTTAGTCATGTCATTCAGTTTCATAGATTCAGATAATATTCGGTTAATTCTCTTTTACTGTAGTACACGCATCCGTCTTTCTTGTGGGATGGTATCTGTGTCTTGGACCTCCGCTGCTGCAGGGCGTTCAGGCTTATACCTAAGTATTCCGCCGCCTGCTTGGGAGTCATAAGCTCGTCTGTCATCTGCAGCACCTGTTCTGCCACCTTCGCTGCCAGTCTGTTTATGCCCGAACTTGTCATCATATTTGTTATCTTTGTGGTATTATTCACTAAATCATTATTCTCATGGCAATCAAACTTATTACACCCCAAATGAAGGACTTAGCCTTAGAGTATCTTCTCTCTTCTAATTCGTTGGAAATTGATATCAGCAACCGTGAACTGTCTCAATATTGCGGCTGCCTTCCTTTTCAGGTAAACTTGATTCTCGAAGAGTTTGAAAAGTTGGACCTTCTGTCCATTGAATCCACCAATGATGGGATAACTGTTACAATATCAGCTAAAGCGTATGATATGCATGTTCATGGAGGATTCACAGCACAAGAGGAACTTCTAAAGGCTAACATTAATAAGCTGGGATATGAGCTTGATGTTCTATCCAAAGAGCTTGAGCCAAAGCACCTTGAAAAAGCTGAAAAGATTTCGTCTATTGCAATGGCTGTCCTGTCTGCTCTCACTCTCTTTAAGTCCTAACAGGAACCTGTCCAACTTCCGGAACACATCTTCACGAGATAAGTATATTCTGTTTGTCATCTTGTCCTCATACACCAGCTTGTCATTAGAATATACTTTTCTTATTTTGTATCTCACGATCTCCGGTTTACCTATTACCCGTTCACGCCACGTCTCTATCCGTATCACGGACGACATTACACATTCTGTCTTTTCTTTTTCCATACTTCCTCCTTTCTCACCGACTGACTCCCCGGCCGCGTACATGTAGCAACTGTGCTACATCATCCGGAAGCTCAATCAGTACAGTGTTATTTCTTTCCATACCAAAAAATCAAAAGCCCGAATCCAGATAGGCATCCTATTGTGGCTGTTTGATGCTTTCTCCGAATCCAGGCTTTATAACCTATATTCATTACCTAAAGTCCTTTACTTCACCCACTATAACAGCCACGAAATAGCAGATTTAATCTCATTTATTTTGGTGATAAAAAGGAAGTTACTATATTTGCTGTTGATGATTGAATTGAAGGTTACGGCAAATACCGCAACCACCTTTTTTACACCTGTAACCGAACCCCTTTCGATTACGGATACAAAGGTTGCTGAAATAAATCACTAAACCAAAGGTTTTGCTGATTTTATTCAGCAAATAAACGTTTATTAACCATTATACAAGCTCTTGAGGGGAATATTTACTAAAAATATTCACTATGACAACTAAGGATAGACTAAAAGAATTTTTATCAGTAAAAGGTATTGGTAGAAATAGGTTTGAAACTCAAATTGGTGTTTCACGAGGTTATTTATCTACTAAATCAGATGTAATATCATCTGAAGTTATTGAAAAATCTGCAGATGTTTTCCATGATTTGAACTTAGATTGGTTAATAACTGGTAAGGGAGAAATGTTCAAATCAGTTAGTGCTACTACATCATCTTCTGTGTCATCAAGCAATTCTTTGTCATATTCAGGTACCAATTCTTGTTCAGACACAAAACCTCGTATTCCATATACAGCTGCTGCCGGATCTATAACCAATGCAGTAGAAGGAGTTACTGAATCACAGTGTGAGCAGATTCCAGTCATTCCAACTTTCCCCAATTACGATTTTACAATAATCATAAAAGGTGACAGCATGGAGCCCAAATATGAAGGTGGCGATGAGGTTGCTTGCAAACGTGTAGACGGTACGTCATTTATCCAGTGGGGAAAGGTGCATGTCCTGGATACATCTCAGGGAATTGTCATAAAGAGAATCTATGAAGATGGGGATAAGATTAAATGTGTTTCATACAATCCTGAATACCCTCCATTTTCAATTGATAAGAGTGAGATTTATTCAATCAGCTTGGTAGTCGGACTTTTAAGAATATAATTATGAAAAACTTTGTTTTTGTTTTTATTTGCATATTAGTGGTTTTAGCTATAGCTTTCCCTGCTTTGATGATTCCTCTTATAGCTTTGTTCTTGTTTATTTTCATTTATTATAAAAATAAAAAACAAGAGGAAAACTTTACTATTAACTTTTCTGATGAAACAGACAGTCGCTTGCCTCGTCCAAATGAAGATTATTCTTATTATGAAATTGTCGGTATGAAATATAGAAATCTTAAAAAGATAGATTTTGGAATACATAATTGTGCTATAGCTGTTGCCGAAAGACATAATCCTTATGATGCATTTGCTGTAGGAATATACAGAACCGATAATGGAGATAATAAACTTGTAGGTTATGTGCCTAAAGGTCAAAATGTTGAACTTCATCGTTACATTATTGATAAGTATAATGGTCAAACTATGGCTACCTATAAGATATGGAAAAGAGATGATAAAATCTATGGCATAGCTTATATCAAAGATGATGGTTTATAATCTAATCATTCCCCTTTAGTATTGTAATAATATAAATATTAATAGTATGGCTAATCTCTTAATTGTATTGGTAATCTGCATCGCAGTATTTTTACTCTGCAGAGAGTTTATGTGCTGGTATTGGAAAATCAATGAGCATCTGGATAATCAGCAAAAAATTATTGAGAAACTGAATAAACTGGATGACATAGAACGACAGTTGAAGTATATTGATAAGAACACAATGAAAAAAGATAACTAATTATCTTCCGCAGCGCTGTACGCTCATGCTATACCATTAGCCGAAAATCCTGGCTAACCTCCTGACTTGCTGTAAGGTTGGTGAGTCCCGCTTTCGGCTCCGAGTGAAAGCCGCTTAATTACAACGAATTAGGCGGCTTTTTTATTTTCTTTCCCCAGATTCGGGGCAATGTAACGGGGCTTAACGTAAAAACGGCTCAACGTAAAGCATTGAAGAATTTATTTTAAAAGGTCAAAGAAATATATTGCCATTCTTTCATTGTTTTTTATGTTTTCCAGGTGGAGAACGTACGTTTTCCATGCGAGAGACGTAGGTTTCAGCTTCGGGAAACATAGGTTTCATGCATGGAAAACCTACACATTTTCTTTCTTTTTTGAGATTATTCTCTTTTCGTTTTCTGGTTATCATGTTGGCACGCTGATTCATGCAAGGGATTGTCGGTTGTAAAAAGTCTTTATGGGGAAACTTTTTTGTTGTCCGATAATTGTATACCTTTGGGCATGTTAAAACAGAAATTTATGAAATAAACCAATACGAAATAAAAATGAAAAGAAATGTAAGATTGTGTGGATGTATGCTGGCGGGACTGATGTGTGCATGGAATGTAACTTTTGCACAATGCCCTGTGAGTGGAGATTATTCCAAGTATATTAATTGGACATTGGGAAAGTCATGGAGCAACGGATTCAAGGCCATGCCAGATGTGTGTACTAATCTGAAGGAATTTTATAGTCAGTATCATAAGAACAAGGCTCAGTGGGATGCGGCTTTCCAATGGCTGGCACAAACCGATTTGGAGCATATTCCAGCAGGAAAGCACGACATACCCGGTACAACGTTGTCGGTTTCGGTAGAGGACAGTGCCAACAAGCCCTTGGACAAGTGTGGCTCTGAATCGCATTATCATCACATCGACTTGCAATACGTAGTAAAGGGAACGGAACGTTTCGGACTGCTTGATCATGATTCTTCTTATCCTAATCAGGCATACAAACCCGATTTTATGGGCTATACTTATGAGGTGGAGAAAACAATGTTTATTGATTCTACTCCTGGACGCTTCTTTTTGTTTTTCCCCAGTGACTGGCATATTGCCAAGGTGCAGACAGAGAAAGAATCACAGGAAATTCGTGTTGTAGTGATCAAACTGGACTATGTGAAATAATTGAAGGAAACAAATACTTTGCTTTTTTTGATTTGATGCAGCATCATCTTCTATCCGTTTATCGGAGCATGAAGATGGTGCTTTATTTGTTAATTCACTTTTCTTTTAAATTAATTAACTGTTTGTTTGAAAAACTATTACGATAGTTTCGTAGATTTGCGAAAAATTCGTAGAAAACCTAATTCGATATGGAAAAGCTAACTTATCAGGAAGAAGAGGCCATGCGCTTCATCTGGCATTTGGGCCCGTGTTTCGTGAAAGAAATCGTGGCCCGTTATGACGAGCCGAAACCGCCTTACACCACGGTGGCCTCGATTGTGAACAACCTGAAACGGAAGGGCTACTTGAAGGCCGAGAAGTTTGGGAACACTTACCGCTATACGCCGCTGGTGGGGAAGGAGGAATATACCCGCAACTCAGTGGGCAACCTCGTGCGCAACTATTTCGCCAACTCTTACAAGGAGATGGTGTCGTTCTTCGCCAAGGAGCAAAAAATCTCCAAGGACGAGCTGAACGAGATTATCGACCTGATTGAGAAGCGGAAAGACAAATAGAGTATTTCAGAATTATATTTACTCACCTTTTAAAATTCTTTTTATTATGCTATATCTTCTTCAAGTCAATTTCGGACTGGTCCTGTTTTACGCCTTGTACAAGCTGGTATGTACGCGGGACACCTTTTTCCGTTCCAGAAGATTCATTCTGCTGCTGGCATTGGTGTTGCCTTTCGTGTTGCCGCTGGTCGACGTGCGGGAATGGCTGGAAAGTCGTGACAGCCTGATCATGCTGACGCATTTTGACTATTCGGTAGTGTTGCCGGAAATAGTGGTGGGAAGTGAAACGGCGGAAGCGGGAAACGGCGTGTGGGTGTTGACTGATTGGGTGAAATACCTGTACCTCGCCGGAGTGCTGGTGCTGTCTGCCCGGTTTCTCGTGCAAGCGTGCAGTTTGTGGCATCTGATCTTGCGTACACCGGAGAAGACGATAAACGGCATTCGTGTGAAATGCCTGAATGGCTCGTCCGGACCCTTCTCTTTCTTCGGGTGGATTTTCCTGAATCCGGCGACGGTGAAGGGAGACGAACTGGACGAAATCCTGACACACGAGATGGCGCACGTAAAGCAACGGCATTCCGTCGATGTGCTTCTTGCCGAAATGGTCAGTATCTGCTGCTGGATGAACCCTTTTGCCTGGCTGCTGAAACGGGAAGTCCGGCTCAATTTGGAGTTTCTGGCCGACAAGAGAGTCGTGGAAGCGGGATTCGCCACCAAGAGTTATCAATATCATCTGCTTGGGTTGGCCTATGGCCACAAGTATGGATTATCCAATAATTTCAATTTCTCTCATCTTAAAAAACGTATCATTATGATGAACAAGAAAAAATCAAACGGAACAGGGCGTATTAAATATGCACTGTTCATGGTTCCGGCCTTTGCTCTACTCGTTGCCGGAAACACCTCCTGCTCGCAGGGAGCATCCGAAAAACAGGATGCCAAAGAAGAAACCGTCGCACCGGATTCAGTAGCGGCTCTTACTGACAGTGTGGCAAAGGACGAAGTGTTTATGGTAGCGGAACAGATGCCTGAATTTCCGGGAGGGATGAAGGAATTGTTGAAATTTCTTCAAGACAATGTGAAATATCCGGAAAGTGCCATGAAGAAAAATGTGCAGGGACGGGTAATTGTGCAGTTCGTAGTGGAAAAAGACGGAACCCCTACCGAGTTCAATGTGGTTCGTTCTGTGGACCCGAATTTGGATGCGGAAGCTTTGCGCGTGCTGAAGACCATGCCTAAGTGGAAACCGGGCATGCAGAGGGGAGAGGTCGTGAGAGTGAAATTCACTGTGCCTGTTGCGTTCAAGCTTCAGTAATTTGCTTTTTTGAGTCCGCTTTCAAATGGGTTTTACGTATGCTTTATGTACTTCTGAGAGAAGTTGAAAGGAAGAAACCGCATTTGAAAGCGGGCTCATTTTTATAAAAATATAATACCATGAAAATTACCGCAATATTATTTTCCTCTATCTTATTGGCCTTGCCGGGTTACGGACAAAATAGAGAGACGGACTATCTGTCGCATGTGCTGGAGAAAATGAATGCCGTGGAATCGGTGACCTATCATTGTGTGATAAAGTCATGGGAACCGGGAGACAAAGAGCTGGTGTACAATGTGCCAATAGAAATTTATGAGCATGTGAATCCGCAGGATACGGCTGTGGGTTATTCTTTCTTGTGTGCCTCGGATAAGGAATTCAGGCAGCCGCTTTGGGTATATGACGGAACTGTGTTTGCTTATATAGAGAAAGAGGAAAAAGAAGTACGGATAGATGATTTCACTCAGAAAAGTTCCCTTCCGTTCAGAGTTATTATGCCGCAAGCTTTTGGTTGCATGAAATCCGTTCTTGAGTATGCATTGAACACCCAGGATAGCATAGTCCTCAGCTTGAAGGATGAGTGGAAAGATTATCTGATGGAATTAAGTATCCATACACCGTATCAGGTGGAGTTCTTTGGTAAGGCCTGTTACATGCCGCAGAATCCGTATGTATATGATCCGACATCTATCTACAAAATCTGGATTTCAAAAGAAGATGACATGCCTTTTCGTTATCGCAGGGAGATGCAGCACAGCATCAGTGAGGGGATTTGTTCCGATTTTGTGTATAATCCTGCAGGAAAGGGAAAAATTGTGGCGGAAGATTATTATCCGGCAGACTATGTGCGGCGTATAAAAGGAGAGAAGTCTCAGAAGGCGACTGTGGATATGATGGGTAAAAAAGCTCCAGACTGGACGCTTACTGACATGAACGGTCAGAAGGTTTCTTTAAGCTGTATAAAGTCGAAGGTCATCTTGTTGCAGTTCACGGGGATAGGCTGCGGACCGTGCAAGATTTCAGTTCCTTTCTTGAACAGGTTGAGAAAAGAATATGCGGTAAATGAACTTGAAGTGCTGGCTGTAGAAACGTGGGGACGGTCGAAATCATCTTGTGAAGTGTATGTGAAAAACCAGGGAATAGAATACGGTTTTCTGACTGCCGATAAGGATACAATTGCTAAACTTATAAATGATTATCAGGCTGGTAATGGAGTTCCGCAGTTTTATTTGATAGGTAAATACCGCACGATAATTGCAAAGTTTCAAGGCTATGCAGAGAAGACAACGGACGAGGAGATAGAAAAGAAGATAAAAGCGAACTTGTAGATCCGAAAATCGTATTCTTCCAATACCTTGCATTTTCTGTAGATTTTTCTATACATTTGCAGCCGTACATTTATAAACAAAAATAAGACACAATGAAAAATCTAAGAAACATGCTGGCAGCCGGTCTGTTCATGGCCGGAATTTGCTTTACCGCCGGCGCACAGACACAGATTCCGCTGGAAAACTTTTTCAAGAACCCGGAAAAGATAGACTATCAGGTATCGCCCGACGGGACCTACTTTTCATTCATGGCTCCCTACGAGAACCGCATGAACCTTTTTGTACAGAAAATCGGATCGGACACTACCATCCGCATCACATCTGAAACGGAACGTGACATCGCCGCAAGCATGTGGGCCGGCAATAACCGCATCCTTTTCGTCAAGGATACGGGAGGCGACGAGAATTACCAGCTCTATGGCGTGAACATCGACGGTTCTGACCTGAAATCGTACACCAATTTCCCGAAAGTGAGAACCAATATTATCGACCCGCTGGAAAAAATCGATTCACTGGTCATCATCGGCATGAACAAACGTAACCCTCAGGTATTTGACCCGTATCGCCTGAACCTGAACACAGGAGAATTGACCTTGTTGGCCGAGAACCCAGGCAATATACAGGGATGGATGACCGACCACGACGGCAAGCTGCGTGTAGCCATTGCCATAGTAGATGGGGTCAATAAGCAGATACTATACCGTGAAACGGAAGACCAGCCGTTCCAACCGGTATTGACCACCAACTTTAAGGAAACCGTCGGTTTTGCCGTCTTTACGCCCGACAACAAGATGGTCTATGCACTGACCAACGTCGGACGCGACAAGACCGCACTGGTCCTGATGGATCCGAAAACCTGCGAAGAGAAGGAGGTCCTGTACATGAACGACAAGTACGACATCTCGGGCTTCAGCTACTCCGAAAAGAAGAACCGGCTGACAGTAGTAGCCTGTGAAGGGCACAAGGACATGATCCGCCACTATTTCGACAAAGAGGAAGAAGGGATACGTCATAAACTGGAAGCACAGCTTCCGGGCTATAACGTCAGTATCACCAGCCAGAGCAGAGACGAGAATATCCGCCTGATCCATGCCGGCAATGACCGCACATACGGAAGCTACTACCTCTATAATGTAAAGGAAAACAAGCTCACCAAGGTGGCCGACATAGCGCCCTGGATTAAAGAAGAGGAAATGTGCGCCATGAACCCGATTACCTATACCAGCCGTGACGGACTGACCATAGAAGGTTACCTGACTCTGCCGAAAGGTTATACCATGGAAAATGCAAAGAACTTGCCGGTTGTGGTCAATCCGCATGGAGGACCGTGGGCACGCGATTCCTGGGGATACAATCCGGAAGTACAGTTCCTTGCTAGCCGTGGCTATGCCGTACTGCAGATGAACTTCCGCGCCTCAACCGGATACGGACGCAAGTTTACTGAACTGGGCTACAAGCAATGGGGACAGACCATGCAGAATGACATTACCGACGGAGTAGAATGGCTGATCAAGAAAGGGATAGCCGACCCGAAGCGGGTGGCCATCTATGGAGCAAGCTATGGAGGTTACGCTACCCTGGCAGGAGTGACCTTTACTCCCGACCTGTATGCCTGCGCCGTCGATTACGTAGGAGTGTCCAATTTGCTTTCGTTCATGAATACGATTCCTCCCTACTGGAAACCGTTGCTCGACATGATGCACGAAATGGTGGGCGACCCCGCAACCGACAAAGAAATGATGGAAAAATACTCGCCTGTTTTCCATGTAGACCAGATTAAGGCTCCGCTGTTCATCGCCCAGGGTGCAAACGACCCGCGCGTCAACAAAGCCGAATCTGACCAGATGGTAGAAGCCTTGAAGAAACGAGGTGTGGAAGTGGAATACATGGTAAAGGAAAATGAAGGACACGGATTCTATAATGAAGAGAACAAGTTCGACTTCTACCGTGCCATGGAGAAATTCCTTGACAAGCATCTGAAATAAACACTTCAGCCTGATTATTATTAAACCGGATTCTCCAAAATCCTTGCATTTTCTGTAGATTTTTATATACATTTGCAGCCGTACATTTAAACAAAGAGAAAACAGATGCATCGTATCGCTTCCTATTCGCGCAAAGTCATGCTTCGGTTCCGTCGTTGGAGCCGGAAGGAATATGCTGCGTTCGTGAGCCTGCATCGCCACGTCACCATCGGACAGGTGGGACGGGGAATTGCGGATGCCTCACTGGGTAAGCAGAAAGCGACCGTGCGCACGGGAGCGAAAAGTGCGGTGACCTCATGGACCAGTGTGGTGGAGGAGGAGTGGCCGCTGGGAGGCGGAACGACCGGATGGGAAGGAGCACTGGCAGGGATTGGTGTGCCCGAACGACAGGGACAGTCCTGCAGACAAAGGGATGAGGTGCCTGCTTCTTTTTGTACGACGATGAGATTTGAAACAAGCATACCGAAAGGGGTGTACTCGTTCGCGACTCAGTCTGACAGACGTAGCCGTAACGGGTACACTCCTTCTTTTTTATGAATAAATACGTATGGAAAGATTACAGAAACTGGAAGAGAAAATAAAAGAAGGACAGGTGCTGACTGCCGAAGAGGCTTTGTGGCTGTTGGAAGAAGCACCTTTTGACGCATTGTGTGAAACGGCCCACCGCATCACGGAGGCATACGCTTCGCGGAAGTTTGACATGTGTTCTATCATCAATGCCAAGTCGGGACGTTGCCCGGAAAACTGCAAATGGTGCGCCCAGTCGGCACATCATCACACGGGCGTGGAGGAATACGGACTGGTGAGCGAAGAAGAATGTTTGCGTCAGGCACAGATGAACGAGCACCAGGGGGTATCGCGTTTCTCGCTGGTGACCAGCGGACGCCGGCCTTCGGCAGGAGAGTTGGAGAAATTGTGTGCGCATTTTGAATATGTGCGGGCGCATAGCAGCATCAAGTTGTGTGCATCTTTGGGGCTGGCCACGGAGGAACAGCTTGCGGCGTTGCACCGTGCGGGGGTGAGCCGTTATCATTGCAATCTGGAGACGGCGCCTTCGTTTTTCCCGAACCTGTGCTCCACGCATACCCAAGCCCAGAAGATAGATACGTTGCAGGCGGCTCGCCGGGTGGGCATGGACGTGTGCAGCGGAGGCATCATCGGCATGGGAGAAACACCTGCCCAGCGGGTGGAACTGGCGCTGACCTTGCGGGAACTGGAGGTGCAGTCTATCCCGTTGAACCTGTTGCAGCCCATCAAGGGAACGCCGCTGGAACATGCGAAACCGCTGACGGCGGAAGAGGTGTTGCGTACGGTAGCCATGTTCCGCATGGTGAACCCGACGGCCTTCCTCCGTTTTGCCGGAGGACGTTCGCAGCTGAGTGAGGAGACGGTGGACCGTGCTTTGTATGTGGGCATCAATTCGGCCATTGTGGGCGATTTGCTGACTACTCTCGGTTCTAAAGTATCAAAAGACAAAGAACGTATAAAAGGAGCAGGATATGAATTGTGAGAAACTGTTTGACGAATTTGACCGGGACCACTTGTGGCATCCGTACACTTCGACCTCAAATCCGTTGCCTACTTACAAGGTGGAACGGGCAGAGGGCTGTACGTTGACCCTGGCCGATGGCACGGAGCTGATTGACGGCATGTCGTCGTGGTGGTGTGCCGTGCATGGATACAATCATCCGGTTTTGAACCGGGCGGTGGAGGAACAGCTCCACCGGATGTCGCACGTGATGTTCGGGGGACTGACCCATGAACCGGCCATTGAACTGGGAAAGGAACTGCTGAAAATCGTGCCTCCCAGCATGGAGTATATTTTTTATGCAGACAGTGGGTCGGTGGCTGTGGAGGTGGCCTTGAAGATGGCGGTGCAGTATCAGTTTGCAGCCGGCCATCCGGAGAAGAACAACTTCGTGACCATTCGCTCGGGCTACCACGGCGATACGTGGAACGCCATGTCGGTGTGCGACCCGGTGACGGGCATGCACAGCCTGTTCGGTTCGGCCCTTCCGGTACGCTATTTCGTGCCTGCTCCGCAGTGCCGTTTCGGCGCGGAATGGGACGAGAAAGACATCGAGCCGTTGCGTGAAGTCATCACGCAGCACCACGGCGAGCTGGCGGCCCTGATTCTGGAACCGATCGTGCAGGGAGCCGGAGGGATGCGTTTCTACCATCCGCAGTATTTACGGGAGGCGGCACGCTTCTGCCGGGAACACGGCATGCTCCTGATTTTTGACGAGATTGCCACGGGCTTCGGGCGTACGGGCAAGCTCTTTGCATGGGAACATGCGCAGGTGGAACCGGATATCATGTGCATTGGAAAGGCACTGACCGGAGGATACATGACCTTCTCGGCGGTGCTGGCTTCGGCGAAGGTGGCCGACTGCATTTCTTCCAAGGAACCGCGTGCCTTCATGCATGGGCCTACGTTCATGGGCAATCCGCTGGCGTGTGCTGTGGCACTGGCTTCTGTCCGGCTGTTGTTGTCGTCTGGCTGGCAGGAGAAAGTGCTCCGCATTGAGGCACAGTTGAAAGAGGAACTGGCGCCGGCGGCTGCGTTGCCGCAGGTGGCTGACGTCCGGGTACTGGGGGCCATCGGGGTGATTGAAACTAAGAAGCCGGTCGACATGGGCTGGATGCAGCGGCGGTTTGTGGAAGAAGGCATCTGGGTACGTCCGTTCGGACGGCTGGCCTACATCATGCCGCCTTTCATCATCCGTCCGGAGCAGCTGACCAAGCTGACGAGCGGTTTGTGTAAGATTGTGGGCGAAATGCCGGAATAAAAACAAAGGAGGAACATCATGGAAAATGAAATACAACCCGGGCCGGACAGGGATTTTCAGTTGGAACTGGACAAGCTGGAGGCGTGCGGCAACCTGCGCGTGCTGCCGGAGACCTGCTGTGACGGGAAATGGATTGAAGCCGGCGGACGGCGGATGCTGAACCTGTCGTCGAACGATTACCTGGGACTGGCTTCGGACAAGGCGTTGTGCGAGGAGTTTCTGCGGACGGTGAAGGAGAGGGACTTGTGCTTTTCTTCTTCGTCCTCACGGTTGCTGACGGGCAACTTCCCGGCTTATCGGGAATTGGAAACGTTGCTGGCTTCGCTCTTCGGGGCGGAGAGTGCGCTGGTGTTCAGCAGCGGGTATCACATGAATACGGGGATTCTGCCGGCGGTGACCGATGCGAATACCTTGATTCTGGCCGATAAACTGGTGCATGCGAGCCTGATTGACGGCATCCGTCTGTCGGCGGCCAAGTGCATCCGCTACCGCCATCAGGACTATGCACAGCTGGAGAATCTGCTGGCCAAGTACCACGGTTCGTATCACCGGATTGTCATCGTGACGGAAAGTGTGTTCAGCATGGACGGTGATGTGGCTTCGCTCGACCGACTGGTGGCATTGAAGCGTCGTTACGACCACGTGATGCTGTATGTGGACGAGGCGCATGGCATTGCGGTGCGAGGGGCGCACGGACTGGGGGTAGCCGAGGAACAAGGCTGCTTGAAGGACATTGATTTCCTGTGTGGCACTTTCGGCAAGGCGATGGCTTCTGTCGGGGCGTATGTGGTGTGCCGGAAGGTGATTCGGGATTACCTGGTGAACCGGATGCGGACGTTGATTTTCACTACGGCATTGCCTCCTCTCAACGTGGTTTGGACGCGCTTTGTCTTGTCGCGCTTGGAGGAGATGCAGACACGGCGGGAGCACCTGGCACAGATTTCGGGGCTTCTGCGGGCGGCTATCCGTGAAAGCGGGGCCGATTGCCCGTCGGAAAGCCACATCATTCCCTTGGTGGTAGGAGCCAACGAGAAGGCCATCTGGAAGGCTATGCAGATGCAGGAACACGGCTTCTATGTGTTGCCCGTGCGTCCGCCTACGGTGCCCGAAGGGACGGCACGGTTACGTTTCTCGCTGACCGCGTTGATTGAAGAGGACGAAGTGGCGCGTTTGTGTCACGAAATGAAGGAATGAATCGGAAAGAATTGAAGGAATGAAACAACTGTTTATCAAGAAGGAAGGAAACCCGGTGTTGCTGCTTTTCTTTGCGGGCTGGGGTTCAGACGAAAACCTGTTTGGCAGTCCGGTCCCGGAAGGGTGCGATTACTTGCTGTGTTTTGATTTCAAGAATATGGACTTTGACTACAGCCTGTTGGACGGCTATCAGGAGATACGGGTCCTGGCCTGGTCCATGGGCGTATGGGTGGCTTGCCAGACGTTGACCGGGAAGGATTATCCCTACGGGATGAGGCTGGCCGTGAACGGAACACCTTATCCCATTCACGATACGAAAGGGATTCCGGAAGCCATCTTCCGGGGAACGCTGGAGAATTTCTCGGAACCGGTGCTGGTACGTTTCCGGCGGCGGATTTGCGGGTCGGCAGCGCAGGTGAAAGTTTTTCTGGCACATCATCCTTACCGGACATTAGAAGATTTGCATCAGGAACTGGCAGACGAATGGACGATGGTGAAGGCCCTTCCGGTGTGGGAGTGGGACTGGGACAAGGCGATTGTCGGGACCTCGGACAAGATTTTCCCGCCGCAGAACCAGCGGGAAGCTTGGCAAGGCGTACCGGTGGAAGAGAAGGACGTGGAACACTATGACGAGGAACTGTTCCGGCAGTTGCTAAGCGGAGAAAGTAGTTTATGGACAAGACCCTGATTAGTCGGCGTTTTGCGAAGGCCGTGGGCACTTACCTGGACAAAGCCGACGTGCAGCGTTACGTGGCGTCGCGGATGGCGGAACTGACGGGCCGTTATATCCCGGCAGACGTACAGGAACGGGTGCTGGAGATTGGTTGCGGCACGGGCATGTTCACGCGAATGTACCTGAAACAGGCAACTCCGGAAGAGATGTGGCTGAACGACCTCTGTCCGGAAGTGGAGCCTTATCTGGCCGATGTGCTGGGCGGGAAGGTGCATTTCGTGGCGAAGGATGCGGAGACGCTGGCTTTCCCCGGAGGGCAGGACCTGATTGTGTCGTGCTCGGCGGTGCAGTGGTTTGACGACCTGCCGCGTTTTTTTTCAGGGTGCCGAAGGCTGCTGCACGAGGGGGGGTACCTGGCTTTCAGTACTTTTGGCCCTCACAACACGGAGGAGGTGGCGACGCTGGCTTCGGCGGGGCTTTCGTATCCGTCGTTGGAGGCACTGCGGAAGATGCTGGCTGCCCGTTACGAGGTGGTGTATGCCCACGAGGAACAGTTGCGCCTGTCGTTTGCTTCCCCGCTGGAGGTGTTGCGGCACCTGAAAGAGACGGGAGTGACGGGGACGGCAGCACAGGCCTGGACACGAGGCAGGCTACAGGAGTTCTGCCGGAATTATACCGAACGGTTTTCGGATGAGCGGGGCAGGGTGTATCTCACCTTTCATCCTATTTATATGATATGTAGAAAATAAAATACTAAAAGCGATACGGAAATGAAAAAAAATGTATATTTTGTGAGTGGCATCGACACGAACATCGGGAAGAGTTATGCTACGGCCTATCTGGCCAAGACATGGAACGAGCGGGGGATCCGCACCATTACGGAGAAACTGATTCAGACGGGCAATACGGATTTGTCGGAAGACATCGAGCTGCACCGTCGGATTATGGGTACAGGCTTGTTGCCGGAGGATAAGGAACGGCTGACGATGCCGGAGATTTTTTCTTATCCCTGCTCTCCGCACCTGGCTGCAGAGATTGACAAGCGTCCGATTGACTTCGACAAGATTGAACGGGCTACGCAGACGTTGAGTGAGCGTTACGACGCGGTGTTGTTGGAAGGGGCCGGGGGACTGATGGTGCCTTTGACGCGCGAATTGCTGACCATTGACTACGTGGCACAGAAACAGTATCCGCTGGTGTTCGTGACTTCCGGACGACTGGGAAGCATCAACCATACGTTGCTGAGCCTGGAGGCGATGAGCCGCCGGGGCATCCGTCTGCATACGCTGGCCTACAATCTCTTCCCGGAGGAAGACGATGAGATTATCCGTCGGGATACGGAGGAATACATGCGCGATTTGCTGAAACGGGAATATCCGGAAGCAGAGTTCGTGGTGATTCCGTTTTTAGGTAATAAATAAAAGAAAGAAAGTGAAACAGGGGTATTATCACCTGCTGGCCATTTTGGTGGTCGCAGTGTGGGGATTGACGTATATCTCCACCAAAGTGCTGATTCAGCATGGACTGCATCCGCACGAGATTTTTTTCTATCGTTTTCTGATTGCTTATGCAGGTGTTTGGGTGATTTCCCCCCGTCGTTTGCTGGCTAATAGTTGGAGGGATGAAGGTTTGCTACTTTTAGGCGGCTTCTTTGGAGGTGCGCTTTACTTCTATACGGAAAATACGGCATTGGGAATTACGCAGGTTTCGAATGTGGCTTTTCTGTTGTGTACAGCTCCCTTGATGACGGCATTGCTTTCATCAGTTCTCTACAAAGAGGAACGACTGACCCGCCGGTTGCTGGGCGGATCGGCACTGGCTCTGTGTGGAGTGGCTTTGATTGTGTTTGAGAAACAACACGGAGTACAAGTTTCCCCGTGGGGCGATTTGCTGACCTTGTGTGCAGCTTTCTCGTGGGCGTGCTATAGTTTGGTGATTCGTCAGCTTTCAGGTCGTTATCCGGTGTCGTTCATCACTCGGAAAGTGTTTTTCTATGGGATAATCACTATCCTGCCGCTATTTGGAATTTATCATTTCCGGTTGAATGCGGGGATTTTGGTGCAGCCGTCAGTTTGGATGAATCTGTTGTTCTTGGCATTGGTAGCCTCGCTGGTCTGCTTTGTGGTTTGGAACGTGGCTCTGAAGAAGATAGGAGTGGTACGTACTTCCAACTATATCTACTTGGGGCCGTTGGTCACGCTGGCCGCTTCCATGTGTATATTGGGAGAAAAACTAAGTCTTTGTGCAATTGTGGGATCGGCCTGCATCTTGTGCGGGGTGTACTGGGCAGAAAAGAAACATTGAGTCTTCCGGTTTTGAGATTGACAAGTTTAGGGAAATCCCTACCTCAAAATAGGGATTTCCTGCTTGATGGGGAGAAATATCTTCCTATTTTTGTACTAGAATAAAAAGGTAAAACCGTTAAAAGATAGAATTATGAGGAAGTTGAAAGTATTTGCTTCGTTGATATGGGCAAGTTTGCCGCTTTTTGTGGCGGCCCAGAGTAACGACGACCTTTACTTCGTGCCTAAGAAGAAGGCAGAAACGAAGAAGGAGACCGTAGTAGCCCCGAAGCAGAATCAGGGGACAGCGGTATATTCCACATCGGCCACTTCCACTCCGGTGGTGGTGAAAGATGCGGCAGGAAACACACGTGATGTGGACGAGTACAACCGTCGGTACACATCGCGGGAAAACACGTTCTCCATGCAGAACGATACGCTTTACATACAGGAAAAACCGTATGGAGAGCGGGGAGAATGGGTGAACGGCTTTGAAGGTTCACAAGATGATTATGAGTATGCTATGCGCATCGTCCGTTTTCGGAGTCCGCGCTATGCCATTCCGGTGAGCAGCCCGCTGTATTGGGACGTGGTGTACGGAGCCTTCCCTTCCTGGGATTGGAACGTGTATGACGACGGACTGTATGCATACGTGTTCCCTACTTACAGCAATCCGCTGTGGTGGGACTGGAGATGGAACTGGAGCATTGCCGGACCGCGATTTGGCTGGTATTCTCCATGGTATTATAGCAGCTGGTATTCTCCTTATTGGTATGGTAGCTACTGGGGTGGTTACTGGGGCAGCTATTGGGGAGGCTACTGGGGCGGTTATTGGGGTCCCGGATGGCATCATCATTACCCCTATTATGGATGGGGAGGAGGCGCTTATCAAGGGCACTCTTATACCTATAACAACCGCCGTGCAGAAAATATGGTACGGAACGGTACGGTGGGGACTGCGTTCGACCGTAACGGCAGAACGGGAGGCCGCGTGATGAGTGGATTGGACCGTAACGGCAGAACGGGAGGTCGTGTTGTGACCGGTACCGATGGAGTACGTTCTATCCGTCCGGACGGTGCTTCCAGAGTGCGTAGTACGGGTACAAGATACACACGCCCGTCTCAGGGATTGGGTGAGTCCACTTATTCTCGTCCTAGCAGTACACGCCCGAATTCCTATCGAAATACGGATGTGTTCAACCGGATGAATCAGAATTCGAACCGGACGAATGGGCTTAATAATTCGCGGACAAATTCAAATTCTTCTGTCAGAAGTTACAGTAACTTTGGAGGAGGAAGCTATCGTTCTACTACGGGTGGCGGCGGTTCTTCCAGAGGTGTAAGTACCGGTGGCGGTGGTGGTGCTCGCAGAAGATAAATGTGTAAATAAAATGAAGTTAAAGATGAAAAAGAGATATATGTATGCGGTGGCCTGTTCAGTGCTGTGTGGCGCACAGGCCATGGCGCAGACTGCGTATGATGCGGTCCGTTATGCGGGGGATGAATTGAATGGAACAGCCCGTTTTGTCGGAATGGGGGGTGCCATGGGTGCTTTGGGTGCAGATATTTCGGTCATCGGTACCAACCCGGCGGGTATCGGCTTGTTCAGGGGACACGATGTGTCTACGTCATTTGGCATGAATGCCACAAAGGCGGAAAGTGACTTTAATGGGAATGTGATGAACGACAAACGGAATAAGGCTTCGTTTGATCAGATTGGTTTTGTGTATTCTACCAAAATCGGCAACCGTACGACGCTTCGTTACCTGAATTTTGGTTTTAACTATCATAAAAGCCGGAATTTCAACCGGCAGTTTGCAGCAGGCGGTATGCTGGGCGGACTCTCACAGACGCAGCAGATGGCCAATATGGTAGGCGGGTCTATCTATTCCATCAGTGAAATGGATGACATTTATAACTATGGGACAGAAGGGCACAGCGGACTTTCGAACCCTTACTACAATACCAATTATCCGTATCTGGGCGTCATGGGTGTCCGTACGGAACTGGTCGGAGTGGGCACATTGGCCAATGGGAAGCAAGTACCGATGGGCTGGAACGGTAATGCAAACGGTTTCCGCAGCCGGGAGGAAGGTGGTATCAACCAGTATGACTTCAACGTGGCGTTTAATGTGGAAGACCGGATGTATTTCGGTATCACGCTGGGCGTGAATGACGTGAATTATACTCGCAGCACCTATTATACGGAAGATGTGTACGATGGCGATCACTCAGGTTATTATGAGTTGCGAAATGCTTACCGTACGGAAGGAACTGGATTGAACTTGAAATTCGGTGCTATTTTCCGTCCGATAGAAGATTCTCCGTTCCGCTTTGGTCTGGCCATTCATACGCCTACCTGGTACAGTTTAACCGACAAATATTCTTCGGAGATTTATTCGGAACTGAATTATAAATTCGCGAATGAAGCTGACAATACGCAGTTCAAGGCTGATGAACGGACGATAGATTATGCTGGAGAGTCTCTGCAGGATTATCGGTTGGTGACTCCGTGGAAATTCAATGTCAGCGCAGGAACTACTTTGGGAGGAATCATGGCTTTAGGTGCAGAATATGAATATGCAGGCTATAATGCTTCTCGGATGTATTACAACGACGGGACTCCAATGGAGAACCAGAATGAGTACACCAAGTCTATCCTGAAAGGACAACATACACTGCGTGTGGGAATGGAAACACGTATCTCTTCGGCTTTCAGCGTAAGAGCAGGTTATAACTATTCTACTTCGGCCTTTAAGTACGGAGCATACAAATCGCTGAATGCAAACGATATGCGTACGGATACGGAATATATGAATGACTTGGCCCGCAATACGGTAACCGTGGGCTTAGGTTATAGAGGAAAATGGTTCTATACGGATTTGGCATATAAATATGACATATATAAATCCGATTTTTATGCCTTCAGTGATGAGGCTTTGCCAGCCACAAAGGTTACCAATGAACGTCATCAGCTGTTGCTGACATTGGGCGTTCACTTCTAAGCGTTCATTGTGTTTGTTTTATTTTAATATGGGAGTTGCTTTTGTTGATCGAGGCAGCTCCCTTTTTTATTCTTTTTTGTCGCGGTATTCTTTCTTTTTCCAGAAATTGAATCCCATGTAGATACGCAGGCTTCCAAAAGAGTTGGTCATGGAGAAAGTGGGTTTCCGGTAATCATAGGTGTGGAGTACGAGGGAGGCTCCTACATAATATTTGCTGTTGTTCCAGGTGATTCCGGCACGGGTAATCAAATCGAAATTGATGTCTCTGATCCATTGGGTCCAGTTGGTTCCACTTTGGGTAGGCTGGTCGTTGATGCGGGCCTTTTTGTAGGCGATGGCTGGAAGCAAGGAAATGTTCAGCAGACAGTTCTTGGCAAATACCCAGTTGTAGCCATAACCAACGCTGAGGTTGTAATCAGTGTAGCGCAGACTGTGGAATTTCAGGGAGGAGCTGAGCTGTTGCTGCATCTCATCGGGCAGTTGGGTGTAGTCGAAGGAGATGTTGTGTTGTGAATAGGAGAATCCGGCCAGCAGAGAACCGCAACTTTTCCGCTGGTTGGTCGACTGGCTGTAGGCTGCAGGGTAGGAGAAACGTTTGTGGTTGAAAATCCAGTAGGCATTCAGTCCCTTGATGTTGCTTTGGAAGCCGTTGAACTGCGTGTTTGTATAGTCCTTGCTCAGATTGAAATTTTCGTACGAAGAAATCTTGAAATCACTGCCTGTTTTCCGGTAGTAAAGGTCTACTCCAAATTTGGCGCTGTACAGGTTGAATACAATTTCTTTTCGGGGAGCTTTGTTCTTTCCTTTTCCTAAAAGGTCTTTGATATCAAACGAAAGTCCCAGAAAAATCCATCTCCATCCGAAGTAGACTCCCAGCTTGGTGTTGATGTGGGGGGCAAAACTCAGGCTTTGTCCGTCGTTGCTACCAAGGCGGTAGTGCTCATACCATGAACTTTGTTCCAGCATGAAAGCCAGATTGTATTTGTTAGGAGAAATATAAGTGGTATCTATTGTGTTTAATTTAATCCCGGCTTTTTTTATCTCATTCCCTGTAAATTTGATGGAGCGTACAATGCCGTTGCTCAAACTGCCCAACGAAAGGCGTGGAAAGGAGATGAGTTTAGGCTTGTCATGGGCCACACTGTCCTGCTTCTCTGCTTGAGCTAGACTATGGGCCGGGCAGAAAAGAAATGCAGACAGTATGGTCAACAAGGAGAGTTGTTTCACTCTATCGTTTGGTTTTAAAGTTTGTTTAGGATTCGGTCCATTACCCAGTTTGTGGGAGTGGCACTGACTCCGTCGCAGGTACAGACTGCTTTTCCTTGCAAGTGTTCTACTACAGCCTTAATCAGCGGTAGCTGTACGTGTGGTGGATTGGGAGGAAGGATTTCTTCGCGTCCACGTTCCGTATGCAGGGCAATGGGATCGTAGGTAAAAACAGAAAAGCAAATCATACCTTTGTCTCCGATAATTTCAATACGGTCTTCCTTAGCCGATTCATGTGCGACGAAGCACCACGAACCAGAGCCCGGCAGACCGGAGTCGAACTTGAAGCAAGCACTGATGGTGTCTTCTGCTTCATACAATCCGCCGCGGTTGCTCTTGTAACCTTCGGCTTCGAGGATACAGCCAAACATGTCTTGCAGCAAATCCAGCTGATGAGGAGCCAGGTCGTAGAAGTAACCTCCACCAGCGATGTCAGGTTGTACACGCCACGGCAGGTTTTTGCTGTTGTAATCCAATGCACGGGGCGGCTGTGCGAAACGAATCTGCACGTTGATGACGTTACCAATCTCTCCCTCATCAACCAGCTGTCGTACTTTTTGGAAATAGGGCAGGTAGCGGCGGTAGTAAGCTACAAAACAAGGAACTCCTGTCTCCTTAGAGATACGGTTGATACGGGCACAGTCTTCGTAACTGGCGGCCATCGGTTTCTCAATGTAGACCGGTTTTCCGGCTTTCATGGCCATGATAGCAAAGGTGGCGTGTGAGGAGGGAGGGGTAGCAATATAGATGGCATTCACATCTTCATCTCCAATCAGTTCCTGTGCGTCGGTGTACCACCGGGGAATCTGGTGGCGTATGGCGTATGATTTGACTTTTTCTTCTTCACGGCTCATAACCGCTACAACTTTGGAGCCTTCAATCATGTTGAAGGCCGGACCGCTTTTCTTTTCGGTGACTTCACCGCATCCGATGAATCCCCAGTTTACTTTATCGAGTTTGATCATAGATGAGTGGTTTTAGTAAAAATATTTTTTATATAATACCCGATAGTCTTCACTTTTCATGTACTGGTTTAACCAGACATTCAGGGTGTCGAGCAAGAGGGGGGCGTGTTTAGCCACTCCCCATGCATAAAACTGAGTGAAGCTGATATCGGTATCGATGTCTAGATTGGGGTATAATCCGATGTTGGCTTTGGCGATGTTTTCGTCACATACAGCGTAGTCGATGTCTCCCTCGGAAACCATGGCCATGAGCTGTTCGGGGCCATACTGGTCTATTTCTTTAATATAAATAGTATCGGCAATTTCATTAATCAGGTTATGCAGTCGAAGAAGAGCTGGGGAACCTTTGACGATGTGCAGCATTTTACCTCCCAACTCCAGTTGATTTTGTATATACAGACTGTCTTTACCTTCTTCTCGTTTTCGTTGTACCAAAATCTGTTTGCTCAACAATAGAGGCTGGGTAAAGAGTAGGGTATCTTTTGAGCGGGTGGTTACAATGGTACCTGTAGCTATCAGGTCGTACTTCCCTTCGCTGATGCCTTTCAACCGCTCTTCAAAACTCATTTCTGGAGTAATTTCCAAGCGGAGATTTTTGGCTTTGGCAAAAGCGTTCAGCAGTTCATAATCGAAACCGGAAATGCTGTCTTTGTCTGCGTGGTAGCTGATGGAATTGTATTCCATGACAGCACGAAGAATGCCTGAGCGGATAATCTCCGGATAGTCACGTGGAGTGAACTTCGGATGTGTCTCATGATGTGAACAAAGACGCACCAGAATCAGCAGGAGAATAATCCCACCTGTCAGGTAGAAAAGTTTGTTTTTCTTCATGGCCGTTAGTCAAAGAAGTTCCAGGAAAGACCGACCTTCAGGATACGCGGGTTGAGCGGATAGTGGGGAGCAAGAAAGTAGCTTTTTTCTCCAGTACGTTGCAACAGGTTGTACATCTGCACGAAGATACGCGTACGCTTCAGGTGCAGGTTGATGTATCCGTTGATGAGGGGATAGCCTCCCAGCTTGTATCGTGTATCCGGATTCTGCAAGTAGAACTGTCCGATGGCCGGTGCATAGTCAGGAGCATAATATTGTGTGAAGTAACGCATGTCAGCTCCCATTTCAATTTGAAGGACATTTTTGGCCAGTCCGAACTGAAGATACAAGTCGTGGTAAAGCACGAGTTCCGGAAGAGGTAATACAGTGGCATTACTTGTCTTCTGGTAGGTGATTTCATTGTCCAGATGGAGAATACCCAGCTTGAAATCCTGGCGTAAGGTAGCGCTGAACACCTGGATACTTCCAGAGTATTGGCTTACGGCCATATTGTTTTTGTAGCTGACTACATCATTGTTTGTGTATTTTACGGATGTATTGTCCAGATACGTGTAATTGGTAATGTTTTCTACTCCGGCTTTCAGTTGTGTACGCCAGCGGTCAATGCTCAGTTTTCCTTCAATGCGGGTACGCATGATTTTACTCAGGTCATTATCCCACCAGTAGTGTTTGGAGTGGAAATGGCGGTAATAGAATGTCGGGTTCAAGTTCTTGATATAAGCATTGGCTTCCAGGCGGACTGTATCGTTGAACAGACGGAAATTCAAATCGCCTTGTCCTTCCACGCTGAACTGTCCGGCGTCTTCTCCAATCATGGCAATTTCTCCTAGCACGTTGTAATGTAAAGTCTTTCCCTGCGACTTGATGAGCTGTCCTCCAATAGAAAGCACATTTTCTTTGTGGCTGGTCGGAATTCGGCGCCCAGGAGTACCAGTTATCGTATCGGTAAGTGTGAAGTTTCGATGCTCAAAGCTGGCAAAAACCGTCAGTCCCGCCTTTGCCCATTTGTTGAAACCTTCCCGGAGAGCGATGCCTACGGTATTTTTGATAGAAAAGTTCTTGGTCACATCGAGAGAGTCTTTTCCAAGGTAGTTGTGCTCGAAATATTTTTCATTCTGACTGGTGTCATAAGAAATGTATTTTCTTCGGTTAATGTCTACGTTTACGGTGTGGATGAAACTGGTGACCGGCACAAATACTTCTTTGGTAATCGTATCGTTCTCAGTGGCTTCGTCCCGATAGAATCCCAAGTTGTATCGGTGTGTCAGGAATGCGTGGTATCCCGTGTTGTGGTTCCAGATATTTGACAAGTTGGTCGGAATGGAGTAGGTTTCATAAGTCCGGTTTCCTTCGGCCATTTCCAGTGGATTGGTGATGTAACGATCGTCCGTGATACCCCCGTTCTCGGCGACTTTCAGGTTGTCGTTGATGAAACTGAAATGCATGTCATATTTGTCTCCGTGATAATAGGCAAAAAGATTGCCGTTGAACAAGGCAGTCGACTGGCTGTCATATTTTCCTCGTCCGTAAGTATAATCGATGTCGAAGCCAAAGCCCATGCGTTTGTTGACGTTGACAGCAAAATAGGCTTTGAAACGCTCTTCTCCGTAACGTCCGTCACCTTGTTTGAAATAGGTCAGGTTAGTAAAAGGTGATTTTGTATTGGTATAAATGATGTCACTCGGTTTCCTTACTGTAAAATCATACGGGTCGGTAAAGAAAAACTGGCTGCTTTCTTTCCGCTCGAAAAACACGTGGGAGATGCGTGGAGAGCCCAAATTTCCAAGGTAGGTGTAATGTCCGGTAGGCCCTCCCGTGTCATTGGAATTTTGAAATCCATGTTGTAGCGTGTCTACGGGGACTGCGGTCATTTCGCCAAAACGTTCATCGATTTTCCAGGAGTTGAGTCCTACGGGCACTGTATTGGCATCGATGACAGCAGTGGTATCAATCGGGTTTCCGTTTCGGTCATACCTGTTTCCGTCCTGGCCTGTGGCAGATGTTCCATATTGTCCGTATTGGGTCAGGGTGTTCTGTGCGGGCAATGAGCCACACAGAAGTATGAGTATAGCTATAAAAAGTATTTTCTTCATAATGGGGCAAAGATACAATAAAAAAGCGAAAACGGGAGATTGTGTCTTTCAAAATGTAGATACGCTTTTATAGAAATGAACGGGCTGGGAAAAGAGAAGGCCGCAAGGACATTCTTTCATGAAATATCCTCACAGCCTTTCAGGTAGCCAGTATGAGTTTTTAATGAGGTTCAGACTTCCTTGATGATTTCCATTCCGATTTTAATGGCTTCTTCGTTCATTGGAATCAAGTGATGATGACGTTCGGGCAGCGTCTTGCGCAATGCCTTTACTACACTGTCAATGGATACGATAGGGCGTATCTTTAAAAGGCCACCCAATACAATCATGTTGAAGGTCTTGGCCATTTTCCGTTCGTTGGCTTCGTCCATGGCATCGATGCGGTACACATGGATGTCTTTGCGGGTCGGGGGATTGATAATGCCGTAGCCGTCATAAATCAGAACGCCGCCCGGTTTTACCTTGTTCTCAAACTTGGCAAGCGAAGGTTGGTTTAGAATGATAGCTGTATCGTATTTGCTGAGAATCGGGGAAGAGATACGTTCGTCGCTGACGATGACGGTGACGTTGGCCGTACCTCCGCGCTGTTCGGGACCGTAGGCAGGCATCCAGGTCACTTCCTTGTTTTCCATCAACCCGGAATATGCCAGGATTTTTCCCATGGAAAGTACCCCTTGTCCTCCAAATCCTGCGATGATAATTTCTTCTTTCATAGGTATGCGAATGATTATTTAATATCTGTAGTATCTTTCAGGTCGCCCAGCGGGTAGAACGGGAACATGTTCTCTTCCATCCATTTGTTGGCGGCTTCGGGTGACATCTTCCATCCGGAGTTGCAGGTAGACACAATTTCTACCAGGCTGGAGCCTTTTTTCTGCATGGAGCATTCAAAGGCTTTGCGGATGGCTTTCTTTGCCTTGCGGATGGCAGCCACTGACTGTACAGACTGACGAGTGACGTAGGCCGTTCCTTGCAGGGTAGCAGCAATTTCTGTCATCTTCAGCGGGTAGCCGTGAATTTCCGGTACACGTCCGTAGGGACAGGTGGAAGTTTTCATGCCCACCAGTGTGGTCGGAGCCATCTGTCCGCCGGTCATACCGTAGATGGCATTGTTGATGAAAATAATGGCAATGTGTTCGCCACGGTTCAACGCATGGATGGTTTCTGCCGTACCAATGCAGGCCAAGTCACCGTCGCCTTGGTAAGTGAATACCAGACGGTCGGGCCAGAGGCGTTTGATAGCAGTGGCCAAGGCAGGTGCACGTCCGTGTGCAGCTTCCTGGCAGTCGATGTCCAGGTAGTTATACATGAATACGGCACATCCCACCGGACTTACTCCGACGGCTTTCTCGGCCATACCCATTTCGTCGATGACTTCGGCAATCAGTTTGTGGACTACTCCGTGGCTGCATCCCGGACAGTAGTGCATCGGGTTATCGTTCAGCAATCGAGGCTTCTGATAAACCAGATTTTCAGGTTTGATTATATCTTCTTTTGTCATAATTGGTTCTCCTGTAGTTTATCATAGAAAGAAACGGAACACGAACTCCATCATCTTCAGGAAAAGAGAGGCACCGCACACGTAGAAGAATACGGTCTTGTCGTCACCCAAAGTGAAATAGAGAATTACGGAAATCAGTGCACCGATCATAAACAACACGTTTAAAACGGCTCTTATTCTGTCGGTATCCATAACTTATTTGATCAGTTTTTCTTTAATGGCTTCGATTACTTCATCCGGATCGGGAACGATACCGCCCAAGCGTCCGAAGTGCTCTACCGGTACTTTGCATTCTACGGCCAGACGGACGTCTTCAATCATCTGTCCGCTGTTCAGTTCCACGGTCAGGATACCTTTCACTTGTTTGGCTCTTTCTTTCAAAGCCTTGCTGGGGAACGGCCACAAAGTAATCGGGCGGAACAGACCGACCTTGATTCCCTCTTCACGCGCATGTTCCATGGCTTTCTGTGCAATACGGGCGCATGAACCGAAGGCTACAATCAGGTATTCCGCATCTTCGGCGTCCAGCTCTTCATAGCGGGTTTCCTTTTCTGCGATTTCCGCATATTTGGCTTGTAGGTGCAGGTTGCGCTGTTCCATTACCGCCGGGTCAAGTTCCAGCGAAGTGATGATGTTTGGTTTGCGACCTTTGCAGCCAGTGGTAGCCCACGGGCATTGTGCCAGGATTTCCTCTTCTGTCCGTCTGGGGCGGAATGCCGGCAGGGTCACTTTCTCCATCATTTGTCCGATGACGCCGTCGGCCAGAATCATGGCCGGGTTGCGGTATTTGAATGCGAGGTCGAAAGCCAGGCCTACGAAGTCGGCCATTTCTTGTACGGAAGCCGGGGCCAGTGCGATGAGGTGATAGTCACCGTGTCCGCCTCCTTTAGTTGTCTGGAAATAATCGGCCTGACTCGGCTGGATGGTACCCAGTCCTGGACCGCCACGCATGACGTTCACTACCAGACAGGGCAGTTCGGCTCCTGCAATGTAGGAGATACCCTCCTGTTTCAGGCTGACACCAGGGCTGGAGGAGGATGTCATGACCATTTTTCCGCTACCGGCGCCTCCATACACCATATTAATTGCTGCTACCTCACTTTCCGCCTGAAGTACTACCATTCCGGTAGTTTCCCAAGGTTTCTGTTCAGCAAGCGTTTCCAATACTTCAGATTGGGGAGTGATAGGGTAACCGAAGTAACCGTCCACGCCGATACGGATGGCGGCATGGGCTATGGCTTCGTTACCTTTCATTAGAACAACTTCTTCTGCCATAATTTTTAGATTTTGCTTGTTGGGCATTTATTATTCTTCACATTTTGCTCTATATACGGTGAGACATCCGTCCGGGCACACAATGGCGCACGAAGAGCATCCGTTGCAGGTGTCTTCCACTACCTGCTGTACAAAATTATATCCTTTTTGATTTACTTTTGGGGTGAGTGACAGTACGTGCAACGGACATGCTACCACGCACAGGTTGCATCCCTTGCATCGTTCTGTATTTACTACAACCACACCTTTCATTTTAGCCATAGTTCTATATCTTATTGATTAAACATATCTTTGTTATAAAAGTTGAGTATATCCATCATCATTGCTCTGGCTTCGGATGCCGGACTCTCCGGGTCCAAAGAGATTGCTTCCTGATAATTATTCAGCGCACCTTGCCAGTCGCCTTTTTTCCGATAAGCGTTCCCCAAAAGATAATAAGCTTCCGGCATGGGTGAGGAAGCGGTGAGGAGTAAATCATTCAGGCAGGATATAGCGGTGTCTACATTTCCTTCATTTATCAGTTGTCTGATGTGATTCAGTCGTTCATTCATGAGCTTTTATATCATATTGTAACCTTACAAAGATAGTCTTTAATTTGGTATAAGAGTCATTTTTACGGAATAAATAGCATTTTTGTACAAAAAATTTTTTGAGTGGATGTGTGTAATGTGTTGATTAATATAATGTTATGTTATACTTCAATTCGTTCTATATGAAAAAGATGCATAATTAACTAATTTTGGTTTTGGGAGAACTAAAGTATAAGTCCTTTTATGGGTGTGATTTCTTGACAGATTTTTCCAAAGGCCTGAAAAATATTTGAAAGTGTCGTTATTTCTTTTAACTTTGTGGCAATTTATTCATAAAAGGAACAACTAATAATTAACTTTATCAGATAAGACCATGAACAGAATTCTTCAGAAGGAGCATTTTTCCGAAAAAGTTTTTAAACTGGTTATTGAGGCTCCTTTGATTGCAAAATCACGCAAAGCGGGGCATTTCGTAATTGTCCGTGTGGGAGAGAAGGGGGAACGTATGCCGCTGACCATTACTGCGGCCGACCCAGTGAAAGGAACCATCACGCTGGTGGTACAGGAGGTGGGACTTTCGTCCACTCGTTTATGCGAACTGAATGTAGGCGACTATATTACGGATGTGGTAGGTCCGTTGGGAAAAGCCACTCATATTGAGAATTTCGGTACGGTGGTCTGTGCCGGAGGAGGAGTGGGAGTAGCGCCGATGCTCCCCATCGTACAGGCATTGAAAGCTGCTGGCAACCGGGTGATTACCGTATTGGCCGGACGTACCAAGGAACTGATTATCCTGGAAAAGGAAATGCGGGAAAGTTCCGACGAAGTGATTATCATGACCGACGATGGTTCTTACGGACAGAAAGGACTGGTGACGGAAGGGGTGGAAGCGGTCATCAAGCGGGAGAAGGTGGACAAGTGCTTTGCCATCGGTCCGGCCATCATGATGAAGTTTGTCTGCCTGCTGACGAAGAAATACGACATCCCGACCGATGTGTCTCTGAACACCATCATGGTGGATGGAACGGGTATGTGTGGTGCCTGCCGTATCACTGTGGGAGGAAAGACGAAGTTCGTGTGTGTGGATGGTCCGGAATTCGACGGCCATCAGGTGGACTTTGACGAGATGCTCAAGCGTATGGGTGCCTTCAAGGACATCGAACGGGAGGAAATTCACAAGCTGGACGAGCATCCTGCGGCATGTGAAGCGGAACAGAGTGCTTCGGGCCGGAATGCGGAGTGGCGTGAAGCGTTGCGCAAGCGGATGAAGCCGAAAGAGCGTACCCTGATTCCTCGGGTGAAGATGAACGAACTGGACCCGGAATACCGCTCACACAGCCGCAAAGAGGAAGTGAACTTGGGACTGAACGAAGAACAGGCGCTGACGGAGGCCAAGCGATGTCTGGACTGTGCCAATCCTTCCTGTATGGAAGGTTGTCCGGTGGGCATTGATATTCCGGGCTTCATCAAGAACATTGAGCGTGGAGAATTTCTGGAAGCAGCCCGTACGCTGAAGAAAACCAGTGCACTTCCGGCTGTGTGCGGACGTGTCTGTCCGCAGGAAAAGCAGTGTGAGTCGAAGTGTATCCACCTGAAGATGGGGCACGAAGCAGTGGCCATCGGTTACCTGGAACGTTTTGCAGCCGATTATGAGCGGGAAAGCGGACAGATTTCGGTTCCGGAAATTGCGACCAAGAACGGCATCAAGGTGGCGGTGGTCGGTTCGGGACCCGCGGGATTGTCGTTCGCGGGCGACATGGCCAAGATGGGATACGATGTGACTGTATTCGAGGCCCTGCACGAGATTGGTGGGGTACTGAAATACGGTATTCCGGAGTTCCGTCTGCCCAACAAAATTGTGGACGTGGAAATCGAGAACTTGTCGAAGATGGGCGTGACTTTTGTGAAGGACTGCATCATTGGGAAGACCCTCAGTGTAGAAGAGTTGGAAAACGAAGGCTTCAAGGGAATCTTTGTGGCTTCGGGTGCCGGATTGCCTAATTTCATGAATATCCCGGGCGAGAACTCCATCAACATCATGTCGTCCAACGAATATCTGACCCGTGTGAACCTGATGGATGCGGCCAGTGAAGATTCCGACACTCCGGTGACCTTCGGTAAGCGGGTAGCTGTGATTGGAGGTGGAAATACGGCCATGGATTCTGTGCGTACGGCCCGCCGTTTGGGAGCGGAGAAAGCGATGATTATTTACCGTCGTTCGGAAGCGGAAATGCCGGCCCGACTGGAGGAAGTGAAACATGCCAAGGAGGAAGGCGTGGAATTCCTGACCCTGCACAATCCGATTGAATACATTGCCGACGAGAAAGGTCGGGTGAAACAAGTGGTGTTACAGAAAATGGAACTGGGCGAACCCGATGCGTCCGGTCGTCGTAGTCCGGTGCCTATTCCGGGGGCTACGGTGACATTGGACATTGATATGGCCATTGTCAGTGTGGGCGTTTCGCCAAATCCGATTGTGCCTCATTCTATTCCCGGTTTGGAACTGGGACGTAAGGGTACCATCGCAGTGAACGAGGACATGCAGTCGTCCATCCCGACCATCTATGCCGGAGGAGATATCGTACGCGGTGGAGCCACCGTGATTCTGGCCATGGGTGACGGACGTCGTGCGGCAGCTGCCATGAATCGTCAGCTTCAGAAGGCATAATCCTGTAAAAATAAGCTCATAAAAAAACGCTTAGACGTTTGGAAAAGAACGTCTAAGCGTTTTCTTTTAAACGCCTTTACGTTTTAGATAAAACGTCGAAGCGTTTGAAGTAAAACGTCCTTGTGTTTGAGATAAAACGTAAGGACGTTTTTGGAATGAGGTTACTGACGCAGCAAAGTGCGGATGATTTCGCCTGTGTACATGGTGTAAGATTTGCTGCTATCTGCTTGAATATTGAGTGATTTCAGGTCATCGGCTGTCATTTTCTGGCTCATAGACTTTTTGCATTCAATGACTGCGGCCGGCTGGTTGCTTCCCTGAGCGTAGAAGGTAATCTTATATTCCGTGCATTGTTCCATCAGGGCGCTGAGGGCGATACGGTCTTGGGCAATTAGCAGATAAGCCACGTTCTTATTGAACAACTTTCCAAAGCCTCCCCAGTTTTCCGGTTTGATTTCGATTTCTTCCTCGTTGGCGGTCAGGGTGATGCGTCCGTTCTGCAGCTGGTTGTTCCAGTTGTCTGTAAGTTTCGTTACATCTATTTCTTTCAGTTCGCCAGTTAATGCTGGTGTTAGCGGAGTAGCTGCTACGGTTGTGGCAGAAGTGGTTCCGTTGGCCAATACCTTTTGTCCCAGTGCATCGGTAGCCGACTGGAAAAGCTGGTCTTTCAGGTCGATGGTCTCGCGGCGGAATTTTCCGCAGATGGGAGCAAGTTTCGTTTTCTTTTTGTTCAGTGCCATGTCATCGGTAATCCATTCTTCAGCCGTAAACTTCTGTCCTCCGTCACGGTTTTCATCGTACCAGTAGCGGATACGGGTCATAGTCATGTGGCATACCCCGTCGGTTACATGGATAAAGTATTGGTAATAGATACGGGTACGGTCCAATGAAAGGGCAGAAGAGGAGAATACCATGTATTCTTCCGCCGAAGCGGCGATGTCGCCTTCTTCTTCATTGGTATAGACCACCCGACTTAGCAGTTTCCCGTCGGGTTTGAAACGGTTGTTGGCCCAGTCAAGCATTTGCTGGTAGAGTTGTTCTTTGGAAAGAGAGGGAGCTTGGATGTCGTGAGTGAAAGTCACTTTTCCATCGTCCAATGTGACAGCTCCTACCAAATACTTCGGGTCAGTATTGTCTTTTTTGTCTTTGGCCATTCCAAACAATGGCAGACAAGCCAATAGAATGAATAACAGTTTTTTCATGATTCGTATATATGATTTACAATTTAAATTTGTGGGGTGAATATAGTTATTTCTGCCATATTGTTTGTAAAGATAGCCATTTTTTTTCTCCTGCATGCAGGAATTGGATTTCTTATTATTTTTTAGGGGAGGCTGTCATTTTGTCATTTGCGAATTAGGTATGATGTTTGCGGAATTTATTTGAATAAAAGATACTAATGATATGAATACAAAGAACGACGGACGAGTGGTGATTATGAATTTCACGGGTGTGTACGACTGGGAACGTTTTTCGCATGAGCGGAATTACACGTGGCTGGATTGTACGCATCTGAAGGGTACGGAATGTTATTGTGACAAAGAAGGGGCTAAGGCTTTAAAGCAATTGATAGCCGATTATCCCGTCAAAGCCATTCATTTTATTGACTCCGGCAATTATCATTATTTGACAAAGTTCTGGACCGACAAGATTCGGCAGCCTTTTTCATTGGTGGTGTTTGACCATCATCCTGACATGCAGCCTCCGTTGTTTGAAGGTGTAATCTCTTGTGGAGGATGGGTGAAGGATGTGATGGACACCAACCCTTACGTGCGGAATGTGATTCTGGCAGGAGTGTCGGAAAAATTGAAGGAGGCTATTCCGGAAGCTTATCGGGAGCGGGTGATTTTCTACGGCGAGAAGGAACTTTCGCATGAAGAAGCCTGGAAGCGGTTCTCGGCACAACATGTGGAGGGGCCGGTGTACCTGTCAATTGATAAGGATGTGTTGGATGCGCATTCTGCTGCGACCAACTGGGATCAGGGAGAGCTGTCGCTGCCGGAACTGGAGCAGCTGCTGTCGGTGGTGTTGCGCCAGGAGCAGGTGATAGGCATTGATATCTGTGGAGAGTGCCCTACCACCTTGGATATTTTCAAAGAGAAGCAAGAAGTAGCTCTTGATAGCCGGGCTAATCAGGAATTGTTGGATTTTTTTCGGCGGAACCAACTAAATGAATGAAAAAATCCCGTTTCCAAATCGAATGGAAACGGGATTTTCTATTTCGCCTCAAATGAATAGATTTTTCTGAATAATCTCAGAATTACCGAACTGGCATCTTGTCAATCCTTGCCTGATGACGTCCGCCTTCAAAGTCGGTCGTAAAGAATTCTGTCATAATCTTGTCGGCAGTGGCTTCGTCGATGAAACGTCCCGGCATGACCAATACGTTGGCATCGTTGTGCTGACGGGCCAAATGGGCGATTTCCGGAATCCAGCAAAGTGCCGCACGGATACCCTGATGCTTGTTCAGCGTCATGCTGATGCCTTCTCCGCTTCCGCAGATGGCAATGCCCGGATAGCATTCACCTTTTTCTACGGCCAACGCCAATGGATGTGCATAATCGGGATAGTCGCAACTTTCTGTAGAGTAAGTACCAAAATCCTTGTATTCCCATCCTTTAGCTTCCAGCCATTTTTTTACGTATTGTTTCAATTCAAATCCGGCATGGTCGGATGCAAGTCCTATTGTTTTCATTAGAGCATTTCTTTTACTTGGTTATACACATTTTCTGCGGTGAATCCCAGTTTTTCATCCAGCACTTTGTAAGGAGCAGAGAAACCGAATGATTCCAGGCCCCAGATTTTACCGTTGGCACCTACCAGTCCGAGCAAGTTTACCGGCAGTCCGGCTGTCAGACCGAATACTTTGGCTCCTGTAGGAATGATGCTTTCCTGATATTCCTTGCTCTGGCTGCGGAACAAGCCTTCTGACGGTACAGAAACGATGCGGGTTTTGATGCCGTCTTTGTGCAACAGTTCAGCTCCGGCTACCAGTGTAGAAACTTCAGAACCAGAAGCTACCATGATGACATCCGGATTTTCGTCAGAACCTGCTACGATGTAAGCTCCTTTGGCAGCCTGTGCATAGTCTGTTCCTTCCGGCAACATGTTGATGTTCTGGCGAGACAGAATCAAAGCCGACGGAGTATCGGTATTTTCCATAGCCAGTTTCCAGCAAACAGTCGTTTCTTCTGCATCGGCCGGACGGAGAACCAACATAGAGTTCTTTCCGTGGTGGTTTTTCAGTTTTTCCATCAAACGAATCTGTGCTTCCTGTTCTACCGGTTCGTGTGTAGGTCCGTCTTCTCCTACGCGGAATGCATCGTGTGTCCAGATGAATTTCACTGGCAACTGCATGAGGGCAGCCATACGTACGGCTGGTTTCATGTAGTCTGAGAATACGAAGAAGGTACCGCAAGCTGCGATGACACCGCCATGCAAAGCCATACCGATGCAGCAGCAAGCCATGGTCAGTTCAGCTACTCCGGCTTGGAAGAAGGCACCGCTGAAATCTCCGTTGGTGAAGGCGTGAGTCTGTTTCAGGAAGCCGTCGGTCTTATCTGAGTTAGACAAGTCGGCAGAAGCACAAATCATGTTAGGAACCTGCTGTGCCAATGCGCCCAATACGGTAGCCGATGCGTTACGGGTTGCATCGTTTGCTTTCTGCTGGATGTGTGCCCAGTCTACTTTCGGTGCAGCACCACTGAACCATTCTTTCAGTTGTGCGGCTTTTTCCGGGTTGGCGGCAGCCCATGCAGCTTCTTCTTCATGACGGGCAGCTGCGATGGCTTTCAGTTCTTCTGCACGTTTGGCGTAGATTTCTTTTACGTCGTCGAAAATAACGAACGGATTTTCCGGATCACCGCCTAAGTTCAGGATGGTATTTTTGTAAGCGTCGCCACCCAGAGGAGCTCCGTGAGTCTTGCAGTTATGTTCGTATGAAGTGTTGTCTGCCTTGCGGGCACCCTTACCCATAATACATTTACCGATAATCAGGGTCGGGCGTTTGCTCTCAGCTTTTGCTGCATTCAAGGCTGTACGGATTTCTTCGCAGTCGTTACCGTTGATTTCGATGACGTTCCATCCCCATGCACGGTATTTCATGGCTGTATCTTCCGTAGTTACATCCTTTGTTTCAGTAGACAACTGAATTTCGTTGGAGTCGTAGAACATAATCAGGTTGTCCAGTCCCAGGCATCCGGCAATACGTCCGCTGCCCTGAGAGATTTCTTCCTGAATACCTCCATCTGAGATATATGCATAGATAGTTTCTTTTGCAAAAGTCGGATTGCCTGTGCGGGCAGCCAGGAATTTAGCAGCGATGGCAGCACCTACCGCAAAGGTATGTCCCTGTCCGAGCGGACCGGATGTATTTTCAATGCCGCGCATTACGTCTACTTCCGGATGTCCCGGAGTAGGAGAACCCCACTGGCGCAGTTGCTGCAATTCTTCCAATGTGAATTTTCCGATGAGTGCCAGCTGTGAATACAACATCGGAGACATGTGACCCGGGTCGAGGAAGAAACGGTCACGTCCTTCCCATTTCGGGTTCTGAGGATCATATTGCAGGAACTCAGAGTACAGTACATTGATGAAATCGGCTCCACCCATTGCACCTCCGGGATGACCGGATTTCGCTTTTTCAACCATTGATGCAGCTAAAATACGAATATTGTCAGCGGCATGGTTCATTACTTGTTTACTGTTCATATTATTAATTTTTTAATTTGTATGCTACATAAGGCAGACACCGCTATGGGTACCTGCTTCTTGAAATTATGAGCAAAGGTATGACATTTATATGTAAATTACAAAGTGGAAGTAAGTTATTTATTTCACATTTTTTTACTTCTTGTATTTCACTGCAGCCTCTTCTACAGGCAGACAAGCCTTGTATTTTTCAATATAAGCGTTGAATCCGGCTACGTTTTCTGCCGTAGGTGATACCTCTACGCCTGCATTGCCTGCAAATACCTTTTCGTCGAGGAAGTCGGCTAAAGACTGCTTCTTGTCATTATTTACTAGGTAAGAACCCAGCAGGGCGATACCCCATGCACCGCCTTCACCGGCCGTCTCCATGACAGAAATCGGAGAATTGATGGCTGCAGCCAATACACGCTGGCCTACACCTTTGGTGCGGAACAAACCGCCATGACCCGTAATGCGGTCTACCTTAATCTTTTCTTCGTTGAAGAGGATGTCATTACCAATTTTTAATACGCCTACAGAAGCATACAAGTGAGCGCGCATGAAGTTAGCCAGATTGAATTTGTCGTTGGCTGTACGCACGAACAACGGGCGTCCTTCTGTCAGTCCTGTCACAGGTTCGCCTGAGAAGTAGTTGTAGGAAATCAGTCCACCGCAGTCGGCATCACCTGTCAAAGCGTTATTGTACAGCTTGCCGAAGATTTCGTCCATGTCTACCGGCATGCCCATCAGTTCCTGGTATTCCTTGAACAGGTTGACCCATGCGTTCAGGTCGGAAGTACAGTTGTTGCAGTGTACCATGGCTACCAGACTACCGTCGGGAGTAGTCACCATATCAATCATTTCATACGGTTTTGACAGGTCTTTTTCCAGTACAATCATAGAGAAGGAAGAAGTACCGGCTGAAACGTTACCAGTCCGCTGTTTTACGGCATTGGTGGCCACCATGCCTGTGCCCGCATCTCCTTCCGGAGGACATACAGGAATGCCTGCCTTCAAGTGGCCGGATACATCCAGCTTCTTGGCACCTTCTTCGGTCAGGCAACCGGCATTTTCTCCGGCCAGCAAGACTTTAGGCAGGATGTCGGTCAGTTTCCAGCTGAATCCGTAGGGAGCCACCAGTTTGTCGAACTTAGCCACCATTTCGGCAGAATAGTTCTTTGTGGCAGGGTCGATAGGAAGCATACCGGACGCATCACCGATACCCAGTACCTTTTCACCGGTAATCTGCCAGTGTACATAGCCGGCAAGTGTGGTAAGGAACGTGATGTCTTTTACGTGCTCTTCCTTGTTCAGGATGGCCTGATACAGGTGAGAGATACTCCATCTCAGAGGAATGTTATAGACGAACAGTTCAGACAGTTCGGCCGCAGCTTTTCCAGTGTTGGTATTTCTCCAGGTACGGAAAGGTACCAGAATTTCAGCCTTGTCATTGAAAGGCATATATCCGTGCATCATGGCACTGATGCCGATGGCTGCCAGCGTTTCGATTTCTATGCCATATTGTTTTTTTACGTTAGCGCGAAGATCGGCGTAGCAATCTTGTAGCCCAGCCCAGATAGCTTCAATGCTGTAGGTCCAGAGTCCGTCTACCAACTGGTTTTCCCACGTATGACTACCTTGTGCGATGGGTTTGTTTTCCTGGTCAATCAAGACAGCTTTGATTCGGGTGGAACCGAATTCAATACCCAAAATGGCCTTGCCTGCCTCAATGGTTGACTTAGCATCTGATTTCATATCAAAATCAACAGTTTAAAGTTAAGAAATAAAGCAATAGGAAAAATTAAAAGTGCTGCCAGAAAGAAGGTTTCTGTCCAGCACTTTTAATGAAACTGACAAAGTCTTAGCAGAGTGCTTTGTTCAGCATGTAGTATACTTCGTTCATGCGAAGTTCTTTCTTGAATTCACCGATGGTAGTGTCTTTGTTGATATGTACCATTTCAATACCGGCGATTTCAGCATAGTCTTCCCAGTATTCTGCAGTCAGGTCGTATGAGAAGCAAGAGTGGTGTGTACCACCAGCCAAGATCCATGCACCCGCACCGATTTCGAAGTTAGGCATCGGTTTCCAAAGAGCAGAAGCAACCGGCAATTTAGGCAGCGGTTTCGGTTCGATGCATTCTACGTCGTTTACAATCAGACGGAAACGGTTGCCCAGGTCTACTACTGTAGCTGTACATCCTGTACCTACCTTAGAAGTGAAGACAAGACGTGCAGTCTGGCTCTTGCGAACGCCGATACCCAGGAAGTGTACTTCCAAGCGAGGTTTCTTGGCAGCAATCATCGGGCAAACTTCCAGCATGTGGGCCTGCAGGATGGCACTGTTTTCACCGTCGAAGTTCAGTGTGTAGTCTTCCAGGAAAGAGCATCCGTTAGGCAATCCCTGATTCATTACCCATACAGTACGGTATAAAGCAGCTGATTTCCAGTCGCCTTCTGCTCCGAAACCGTATCCTTCTGCCATCAGTCGCTGAGAAGCCAAGCCCGGAATCTGGTCGAAGTGGCTGCCGTCTGTCTGACCCAGGTCGTCGAAGTTAGTAGTGAAACCTTTGGCACCTTTTGCTTTCAGAATGGCGCGGAGAGCCAGTTCAGCTTTGGCAGAGTTCCAGACTTTCTGGTAAGCTTCTGTAGATTTGTCTTCCAGTTCCGCATCGTGGTCGTATTCGCTGAAGTAAGTTTTTACCAATGCATCTACGTCTTCGTCCTTTACCTCTTTGTGATATTCCATGAGTTCGCTTACCGGGCAGTAGTCTACATGGTATCCCATGCGCTGTTCAGCTTCCACCTTGTCACCGTCGGTAACGGCTACATTGTTCATCTGGTCGCCGAAGCGGATAATCAGCATATCCTGAGCGTCAGCCCATGCAGCACATACACGCATCCAGACAGCAATCTTCTTCTGAGTAGATTCTTCTTTCCAGTAACCTACTACCACTTTGCGACGGATACGCATGCGGGTGCAGATATGACCGAATTCGCGGTCGCCGTGAGCAGACTGGTTCAGGTTCATGAAATCCATGTCCATTGTGTCCCATGGAATTTCTTTGTTGAACTGAGTGTGCAGGTGGAGCAACGGTTTTTTCAATTGCTGCAAGCCGTGAATCCACATCTTGGCCGGAGAGAAAGTGTGCATCCAAGTGATGATACCGATACATTTATCGTCGTTGTTGGCTGCTTTGAATACAGCTTCTACTTCTTTTGAAGAATTGGCTGTTCCTTTATATACCACTTTCACAGGCAGTTTGCCGCTGGCGTTCAAACCTGCTACCATTTCGTTGCTGTGTGCGTCTACTGCGATGACTGCATCGCCTCCGTAAAGGAGCTGAGCTCCGGTTACGAACCATACTTCATATTGATCAAATGTGTTCATAGTGATTTTATTTATTATTAATTAATTGGTTGGCTTTGTTGTTATTTCTTTTGTCCGTAATAGGCATTCGGACCGTGCTTGCGGCTGAAGTGTTTTTCCACCAACAGCGGATTCATGGTCAGGTGCGGGTTGATGGCGTAAGCAATGCTGGCCATTTTTGCCACTTGTTCCATGACTACGGCATTGTGTACAGCGTCGTGTGCATCTTTACCCCATGAGAAAGGTCCGTGATTCTTTACGAGCACTCCCGGAGTATGTACCGGATTCATGCCCTCGAAGCGTTTCACGATGACATTTCCCGTTTCCAGTTCGTAGGCACCCTTCACTTCTTCTTCTGTCATGTCGGCTGTACAGGGAATAGCCTCGTGGAAATAGTCTGCATGAGTGGTACCGATGTTCGGAATGTCGCATCCGGCCTGTGCCCAGGCAGTGGCGTAAGTAGAGTGGGTGTGTACCACTCCGCCGATTTCAGGGAAAGCTTTGTAGAGAGCCAGATGAGTAGGGGTGTCGCTTGAAGGGCGCAAATCGCCTTCTACTACGTTTCCTTCCAAATCGACTACTACCATATCCTCAGCTTTCATTTCATCGTAAGACACTCCGCTAGGTTTGATGACTACCAGTCCGCTTTCACGATCGATGGCAGATACATTTCCCCACGTAAAAATCACCAGTCCGTGCTTTACCAAATCCAGGTTTGCATGGAAAACTTCTTCTTTTAGTGCTTCTAACATGTGATTAAAGTTTAAATTTCGGGTCCTTCTGATAGGCCTTGTCATTGAATTTATAGAGAGAGGCGCCTCTTCTGGATCCTGTTTTATCTATTTTATTAGTTTTTTCAATAAATCCCATTTCTGCGATACGTTTGCGGAAATTGCGCTTGTCCATCGGCTCGCTGTAGATGGCTTCATACAAGCTTTGCAGCTGGGTCAAGGTGAACAGCTCGGGAAGCAGGTTGAAGCCGATGGGGGCTCTTGATGCCTTCTGGCGCATGATGGCACGTGCTTTCTCCACCATCTCGTTGTGATCGAAAATAAGTTCGGGAATTTCATTGATGTTTATCCAATGCGCATTGTGTTGCTGCACCAGTTCCCGGTCATATTCGTTGATGTTGATAAGCGCATAATAGGCCAGTGAAATTACGCGTTCTCCCGGATCACGGTCTACGGCACCGAATGCCCCAATCTGGTCCATATATACATTCTCCAGACCGGTCAGCTCGCTCAGTACCCGTTTGGCCGCATCGTCCGCACTTTCGTTTTCCTGGATGAATCCTCCCATCAGAGACCATTGGCCCATTGCCGGCTCAAAATTTCGTTTCAGCAGCAATAAGTTCAGTTCTCCTTTTTCGAATCCGAAAATGATGCAGTCGATACCGACGTAGAATTTGGGATTATGATTATAATAAGTGGTCATTCAATTTTGACTTTTTGTTCTTTTCAACTAGGTTTCTTATAGGCTTTTGTTATTTCTCTAATGTAAATTTGAAAATACAGTGGCTCTGGTAAGTTTGTCCTGGAGCCAGAATAACAGAAGGCCATTGGGGCTTGTTGGGGCTGTCGGGATAGTGTTGTGTTTCCAGACAAACGGAAGCCCGTTGCGGATAGGCAATGCCTTTCTTTCCTTTCACTGTTCCGTCCAGGAAGTTTCCTGTATATACCTGTATACCTGGTTCATTGGTGTAGACTTCCAAGCTGATACCTGTGGTTGGACAAGTCAGTTTGGCAGCCAGCTGGTTGATGTCGCCTTTGGTCTTCAATACCCAGTTATGGTCGAATCCGTTACCGAATTTCACTTGTTCGTTGGTAAAGTCTGTGACATCTGGACTGATGGTCTTCGGCGTGTTGAAGTCGAACGGAGTATCTTTTACTGCCATCATTTCGCCGGTGGTCATGAAGGTGCTGTCTACTGGTGTGATGCTGTCGGAAGCCACATAAAGCACGTGGTCGGTAGCCGGTTTTGAAGGGTCACCGCTCAGGTTGAAATACGAGTGGTTGGTCATGTTGATGACAGTCGTCTTGTCGGTAGTGGCATCGTATTGGATATCAATGGCGTTGTCAGCTGTCAGAGAATAGGTTACATGAGCCGTTACGTTGCCCGGGAAGTTATTGTCTCCATCCGGTGATTTCATGGTCAGCACAAGGGTACTGTCATTGGTTTGATTGGCTTCATATACTTGATATTGCCATCCGGTAGGACCGCCGTGCAGACAGTGTCCGAAATTGTTTGTCGGGAGTTGGATTTCTTGTCCGTCAAGAGTGATTTTACCTTTGTTGATTCGGTTGGCATAACGTCCGATGGCTGCACCGAAATCACTCGGAATATGCTGGTAGTCAGCTATGCTGTCGAAGCCGAGAACCACATCGGTCATCTTGCCGGTTTTGTCGGGAACCATAATGGAAACCAGTCGACCCCCAAAATTGGTGACACAGACTTCCATCCCCTGATGATTCTTTAAAGTGTAAAGTTTTACAGGTTTTACACTATCTACCAGCGTCTCAAAATTGGCTGGGTCCAAACCCGATAAGGTCAGTTTGGGAGCTTCTTGCTTTTGACTGCATCCGCAGAAAAAAATTAAAGCAGCACTCATGCCTAGAAGTGATTTCTTCATGCTTTTCATAAATTTATATTTAATATTATTTGTATGGTGTAAAAGTAACACTTAAAATGATTGGTTGTTCTTTTTTTCAAATGTTTTTCAACATAGAATGCATGTTTTTCGATAGTTTCTATATAAAAAAGGAAGAGGATACGCAATCTTCTGCATACCCTCTTCTATTATAAGTTGTTGTTTTTCGGATTACCAGAAATATGCATAGAACAATGCACACAGTACCACAACGCCCAATGTGGCAATAACATCCCACATATTCCAGCTTTCGCGGATGGCTTTCTTGTAGTCGCCTGTGAATGTGATGGCGGCAATCTGTTCAGATGTTGGTTTGGCAGTAAACATGGATACCACGTACATCAGAATGACGATGAATACAAGTAACCATACTTCGAAGATGAGCCAGTTGGTTTGCCAGAACCAAGAGGTGTATTCCCAGAATGCACCGTCCATGACAGCTTTGCCTGAGTCGGTGATTACATTGGTCAGCAAACGTACCATACCGATGAGGAAACCGCCAATAAGGCCCCATTCTCCGGCTTTCGGAGTGATGCGTTTAGAGAAGATACCAAGGGTGAATACGGCTACCATGGCAGGGGCAATCAAAGACTGGATATCTTGAAGATAAGAATACAGGTTACCCATGTTCATCATGATAGGCATCCAAGCCAATCCTAAGAGTACGACTACGACGGTAGCAACACGGCCTACCATTACGTAGTGGCTTTCACTCATACCTTTTTTCATCGGTTTGTAGAAGTCTTCTGTAAATAAAGTGGCGCAGCTGTTGAAGAAGGCAGCCAAAGAAGCTACAAGGGCACAAATGAAACCGATTGTGACGATACCTTTCACACCGGCTGGCAGGATGTTTTTGACCATCATGGCGAAGGCGCCGTCCGTGTCATGTGTGTTGGTGATGTCCATAACGATGTTGCTGCCGGTCTTTTGAGAGAGTGCGAAAGCCACCATACCCGGAATCAGGAACATGAATACAGGTAGCAGTTTGAAATAGCCGGCTGCGATTGTACCGCGGCGTGCGCGAGCCATGACTTTGCGGTTGTCTTCTCCTTTGGTTTGTCCGAGTACACGTTGTACGATATGCTGGTCAGTACACCAGTACCAGAAGCCGATGATGGAGGCTCCAAGGAAGACTACGTAGCCAGGGAACTGCGGATACATGGGGTCGGCAGGGTCGGTGTGGAACATGTGGGTTGTCCCGAAGCCGTCGTGTGCGGCGTTACAAGCGGCCATCATTTGTGACCATCCTTCTGAGATGCTGCCATCTCCAAGCATATTCAGACCAAGGAACAAAACGAGGAACGAACCAATAATCAATATCGGGGTTTGGATGGCAGAAAGTGTCATTACACCTTTCATACCACCGAAAACTGTGAATACGGCTGTAATGAAAATAAGACCGAGTGCACCCCACCAAAATGGAAGTCCAAGCAAATATTCAAAGAAAATACCACCGGTGAATGCTGTTACGGATACCTTTGTCAGCACGTAGGCAATCAGAGTGATGATGGACAACCATGAACCAGTGCGCTGGGTATAGCGGAATTTCAGAAAGTCAGGCATGGTGATGATTTTACCCATTTTGTTATTTAATAACTGGTAAAAAGGCACGAACAGCCATCCAAGGATAAGAATCATCCAGCCTTGCATTTCCCAGTGTGCCATTCCTACACCGTCTTTCGCACCCGTACCAGCCAATCCTACCAGGTGTTCAGAACCGATATTTGCTGCAAAGATGGCAGCACCGATGATATACCAAGGTTCTCCTTTTCCGAAAAGGTAATCCTGACTGTCTGCACCTTTCATCTTTTCATGGTCCTTTTTAATTGTACGGTAAACAGCCCATACAATAGCCATGACCCCGACTGCGAGAACCAACCAGTCGAGCCAAATAAATTCAGTTGAATTCCAATTCATAATAGTATTATTTTAATGATTTGTGTATTGACTTCGCGGCTATCAAAAGTTTATTTTATTTCGTTTGTTTTCCAAAGTGTATTAGTAACACTAATTCGACTGCAATATTACGGATAAGTGTAAAAATACACTAATAAAAACTCATGTTTTAGAGCATGTTTCTTTGCTTTTTCTGTTTGAACTTTGTTTTTAACATTTCGGTAGAGATAAAATGTATAAAGCTTTTGAGGCTTTTTACAGTTTCATTCGTATGATAATGTTTGAAGAATGGATGAGTAGAATGAAAACTGGTAGTTTTTGTAGAAATGTATTTTGAGTCTCTTTTTGAAATATAGACAGAATCTGTGTATTTTTGTTTGTAAAAATGAATTTTAGTTTATGGCAATGAAGTCTTTTTTGAAATATATCATTATTTTTTTGTGGTTCTGTTTATGGAATGTGCAAGTAGATGCTGAATCATCTGTCATTCGTAATTTGTCTGTTTCAGATGGACTTTCGGATTTGGTGGTTAATGTGATTTACAAGGATTCGAAGGGATATGTTTGGATGGGAACGAATACTTCAGTGGAACGTTTTGACGGAATACGATTGGAGCATTATATGGTGGAAGGTCGTAATGAAAATTTAAAGCGTGTGTATGCACTTGCCGAAATGCCTGGAGATGAAATGTGGGTCGGTACGGGAATGGGGGTATGTCGTTTGCGTTTAGGTCAGGATAGATTGGAGCGATTGGCACCAGAAATGATTACGAGTGGGGTGCACGTATTTTGTCGAGTAGGTGAAGTGCTTTATATTGGTACTGAAAAAGGGTTGTATGTCTATCAGAATGGAGTCTTTACACATTTGCTGGTTGATAAGAATGTTTTTTCAAGTGCAAATTATGTAACAGGAATTGTAAAAGGAAATAAAGATGAATTGTGGCTTTCGACCATGGGTGGACTGAAGTTACTTTATATGACTGACCGGAAGATTGTTTCATTCTCAGATAAATTAGGTAAAAACGGACAAAATCTTTCGTTCTATAATATAGCATGTATTAATCGAAAAGTCTATTTAGGTTCGATGACAGATGGCTTGATAGTCTTTGATTCTGTACAGAAACAGTTTGCACATTATGTGGATGTCGGGTGCGGAGTTATTTCTTCTTTATCTACAGATGGGAAAGATTTGCTTTATGTAGGTACGGATGGAAATGGAGTACATTTTATTTCGGTCAGCAAATGTAGGATTGTTCGTTCATTTCGTCATGACCGTGATACAGACGGTTGCATTCGTTCCAATTCAGTATATTCTGTATTAGTGGATAAGGATGGGGTTATTTGGATTGGTTTTTATCAATTGGGAGTGGATTATACTTTGTATCAAAGCGATTTATTCTCTACCTATAAATACAAATCTTTGTTCGATTCCAGGGATATGGCTGTAAGAACTATTGCTTTTCATGGAAAACAGAAATTGATAGGTTCTCGTGATGGATTTGTTTTTATAGATGAGGCCAATGAACAGTTTCAAAGTTATAAGATTCCTCGGTTGCGTGCTTCAATTATCGTATCTAGCTGTTACTTCCAGGGAGAATATTATATTGGAACGTATGGTGGTGGAATGTATGTGTTGAATCCGGTAACATTGGAACTACGTGATTTCTGCCCGGATGTGGCCGATCCATTCTTACATGGTCATATTTTTAGTATTCGTCCTGATAATCAGAATAATTTGTGGATTGGAACCTCTTCCGGGCTTTATTGTTTCCATAATGGGAAAGTAATGCATCATTATACAAGTGGAGATTCTAAACTTCCAGAAGGAAATGTATATGAAATTTATTTTGATTCTTCTCACAAAGGATGGATTTGTACGGAAACAGGTATTTGTATTTGGGATCCTTCTTCTGAGAGTTTGAAAAATGATGTTTTTCCGGAAGGATTTGTCAACAAGGAAAAAATTCGAATGATTTACGAAACGTCTGATCATGAGTTGTATTTTTTGCCGGACAAAGGTGATCTATTTGTTTCTGATTTAACGATGACTCAATTTAGGAGGGTTACATCTGGTACCTTATTGGAAGGGAAATCTTTGATGGCTGTGATTGAAGATTCGGAGAATTGGTTATGGTTGTCCACCAATAAGGGTATGTATAGGTTTGACAGAAAGAATCGCGTTGTCCCATATAATTTCATGGATGGTATCCCAAGTCTGATTTTTATTAATTGCATTCCTATAAAAGATGAAAAGGGAAATTTATGGTTCGGTAATTCTAAGGGATTGGTATGTTTAAATGGAGAAGAGATGAATCTCTTGTCTAGACGTTTTTATACGATTGCTCTTTCAGATGTACTAGTGAATGGAAAAAGTGTACAGCAACGGATTTCTGGTAAAGCCGGTCATTATTTTTTGTCGTTGGACGATAGTCAGAAAAGTGTGACTATTCAGTTTTCCGCATTGACATATAGTGATCCTAATAGTTTGATGTATGAATATCAGCTAGACGAGGATGGAGAATGGATTTCCTTGATGGGAAAATCAGAGGTTTCTTTATATGATTTGCCCTATGGCACTACATATTTTAAAGTTCGTCAGATTGGATATCCGGATTCTGCTATGATACTAGAGATTAATATACCGAATCATTCTTGGATAAAAATTCTATATACGTTATTGGTGTTGGGAATATTAGTATGTGGAATCTATACTTTTCGACGTCGGTTGTTGCAGAGTGTGTTACGTGTTCTACGTAAATTAAACGATTCGGAAGATAGAGATATACCAGAGATGGAGAAGAAAGTTGAAAATGATATTACTCGGAAGGAGGTCTTGTCTTTAGAAGGTATTTCTCATGAGGTGGAGTCGGGAACTGAAAAGAAGATATTAGCCCATACTGATGACAAATATCGTACAAACAAGGTGAGCCCAGAAGAATGCAAACGTCTTTATCGTCTATTGGATCAGGAGATGAAACGAAATAAGCCTTATCGTAATCCGAATCTAAAAGTTGCAGAACTGGCCTCTTTGATTGGTACTACTTCTCATTCTCTTTCGTACCTGTTTAATCAATATTTGGAGAAAAATTATTATGACTACATTAATGAATATCGGGTAGAAGAGTTCAAAGCACTTATTTTAAAGGAAGAATATGCAAAATATACCCTAACCGCGTTAGCAGAACTTTGTGGTTTTAGTTCGCGTGCATCTTTCTTCCGTTCATTCAAGAAAGTTACAGGTATAACTCCTAATGAATACATTAAACAGGTTTCCGGGGAACGCCGTTCGGTAGATTAACAATTCCGATTGGTGCTGAAATCCACTAAGACATCCCGTGGAAAAGTTTCAAATAATAAATTGAGACTTTTCTATGGGATGTCTTATTTTATTGATAATCAAATATATACATGCTTTTTGGTCTTGCTGTATGAGGTGAGATTTATTCGAGGTAATATTTGCTCTAAGTTTTTGATAATGTAAATACTTTTGTAGTGTGAAAAACAGAAATGAACTAATTTATGAAAGACCTGACACACACATCCAATGAGCTAATAGCACGAATTTTTGCGGACCAGCGCCAGTCAGTTTTCTTCTATGTTTATAAGAAAATAGGTAAGAAAGAAGATTCTGAAGATTTGGTTCAGGACGCATATCTTCGTCTTTTAGAATATAGGACTATGCTTCGTCCCGATACCGTGAAATATTTTTTATTTACTATAGTCCGTAACCTGGTGACCGATTATTTTCGCCGTTTTTACAAAAGACAAGAAGTTGTGGATTTCTTACAGGAGTTTTCTCAAACAAGAACAATGGAATCTGATAGCCATGTAATTGTAAAAGATTTGCAGAAACAAGAATGGAATAGAGTAAGGCTATTGCCTCGTCAGCGTCGTAAGATTTATGTCATGAATCGTTTTGAAGGGAAAAATCTGTCAGAAATAGCATCGGAACTTCATCTGTCACAGCGCACGGTAGAGAATCATCTGTTTATCAGCCGAAAAGAAGTACGGATGTATATGAAACAATGTATATAAGAGTAAGAATAGGAATCAATATCGTTAATTTAAAATTTAATTTTATGAAGAATGATTTTCTGAAAAATTCATCACAGAGAGTCCTTTTTTCAGCTTTTATGGCTTCAGCTTTGATTGCGGGAAATCTCACTCCTATGCATGCAGAAATGGCCTATGTTCAGTCTGCTATGCAATCCGTGAGTGTAAAAGGACAAGTATTGGATGGTAGTGGGATGCCTGTTATCGGTGCGAGTGTTCTTGAAAAAGGAACATCAAATGGGGTTATTACAGACATCGATGGAAATTACTCATTGAAGGTTTCCTCTAAAAGTGCAGTCATTGTCATTTCTTATATCGGATATAAAACCGTAGAATTGCCTGCATCTGATGCGCGTTTGTCGAAAGTGGTGCTGAAGGAAGATACGGAGGTGTTGGATGAAGTTGTGGTGGTAGGTTATGGTACTCAGAAGAAGGAATCATTGACTGGTGCGGTGACTGTAGTCGATTCAAAGGCTTTTAAAGAAAAAGGAAGTTTGTCCAGTCCGTTAGCAGCTTTGCAAGGACAAGTTCCAGGAGTTATGATTTCCCGTTCCTCATCGGCACCGGGTGATGAGAGTTGGAGTATGAATTTACGTGGTTCGGTATCTGTCAACTCAATAGAACCTTTGATTGTTGTAGATGGAGTGGCTTATACGAGTGTCAACGACCTTCGTTTAATTAATTCCAATGACATAGAATCTATTAATTTCTTGAAGGATGGTGCTGCTGCTATTTATGGTTCGCGTGCAGCTGGTGGGGTCGTTTTGATTACGACCAAAAAAGGAAAGGAAGGAAAAACCAAAGTAGAATATAGTGGAACAGCCACGTTGAAGACTGTTGGTTTGATGCCTCAGTTAATGAGTATAGATCAGTGGGCAGATGGTGTCATGACAGCCTTGGAAAATGATAATAATACTTCCAATAGCTGGTATGCCTATGCGCAACTTGCCAAAAAGTATAAGGGTTCATATATTGATTTGCACCAGAGTGCCAATCCTTTTGGCAATGCTGCATTTACTGATGTAAGTGATTTCGTTTTTGATGACGGAGTGGATTGGTTGGGATCTTTGTTTGGAAGTACTTGGTCTACTGAGCAGAATTTAAGTATTTCAGGTGGTACGGAGCGTTCTTCTTATCGCCTTTCTCTAAGTTATTTATATGATGGTTCAACTCTTCAGTATGGAAATAATAATAACAACCGATATAATTTCCGTTTGAATAATACCTTTAAGTTGACGAATAATCTGACTTTGGACTCATCCATTTCATATAATCGTCAAGAGCAGGTGTCGCCCTCTATGATTGGTTCTGTTTTGACGGTGAGTGTGCCGATGCCTGGTTTACCTCTTACTACGGTGGATGGAAAGCCTTACGCATGGGGTACATGGGGATCTCCTGTGGCAAAAGTTTCTGAAGGAGGTGATAATCGACTGTCGGTGTCGGCTTTTAGTGTAAGTGAAACATTGAACTGGACATTGACAGACTGGCTGACAGCTAACGCTAACGTGGGGTACAATACTAGTACAGCAACAAGAAATCAGACAGAAAATGCAATTACTTATTATAATTATTTAGGTGATACGCAAGTGTTGATTGATCCTGTACAAGGAAATTCATATTATAAACAAACTAGTTCAAGAACGGATTTTTATTCGGTAACTGGTTTCTTGAATGCACATAAAACATTTAATGAAGATCACGATTTAAGTTTGACAGTTGGTGCTCAATATGAATTCAAAGAGTATACTTATTTTGGCGCAAAAGTGAAGGATACTCAGACTGGTTTGGAGATTGTAAATGGATCGGGCGAGATTACTCTAAGTGGAGATGAAGACAAGTATCAGAATGCCAATATGTCTTATTTCGGGCGATTCAACTATAGTTATAAGGATAAGTACTTGTTGGAGTTGAATGGACGCTATGACGGTTCTTCTAAATTTCAACCAGCGAATCGTTGGGATTTATTCTATGGGGCTTCTTTAGGTTGGAGAATGAAGCAGGAAGCTTTTATGCAGGATATTGACTGGCTGAGCGATTTGAAACTGCGTGTATCTTATGCCGAGATGGGAAACCAGAGTGGGATTGCAAACTACGATGGCGTGCAATTGTATGATGTAGTGGCTGGTACAGGTGCTTATGTCGGTGATGGAAAATTGTCATATATCAAAACCAATGGTGAACTGGCATCTAATTCTCGTAGTTGGGAACGCATTAAGAATTATAATGTCGGTTTGGATTTCGGATTCTTGAATGGAGCGTTGAGTGGTTCGGTAGAGGCCTTTCTTAAAAAGAACGATAACATGTTGGTCAGCATTACATACCCTGGCATTTTAGGGGATAAAGCTCCTAAAGCCAATGCCGGGAAATTCAAGGATTGGGGATTTGAAGGTCAAATGACGTATCGTGGAAACATCGCTGGAGTAAATTATTATGTGGGTGGAACTTTTACTTTTGCGCGCAATGAACTGGTGGATTATGGTGGTACAACTGTATTGAAATCTGGCTATACTACGACTCAGCAAGGATATGCATTGAATTCTATTTTTGGACTCCGTTATGGAGGCAAGATTCAGAATGAGGAACAGTTGCAGGCTTATTTGGCCAAATATTATGAAAACAATGGAATCAATATGCCAAGCAACTTGCGTGTGGGTGATAATATGTATTGTGATGAAAATGGAGATGGTGTATTAGATGAAAAGGATTACATTTATTTGGGAAGTGATACGCCTGAAATCTCTTATTCTTTTAATGCTGGAGCTTCTTATAAAGGTTTTGATATCAATGTGATTTTTCAGGGGTCGGCCAATCGTTTTGTATACCGTGGTATAGATAACTGGACTGTTCCTTTTCGAGCTAATTATACGAATACTATCACCTCTTCTATTGGGAACGTGTGGAGTCCGGAGAATCCAAATGCCTATTATGCACCGTATACCAACGATGCCAATATAAATAACTACAATTATCAGGCATCTTCTTTGACTTCTCAGGATGGACGATATCTGCGTTTGAAAAATTTGACCATTGGTTATACGTTTACAAATAAACTGTTACAAAAAATTAAGTTTTTGCAAGGGGCACGTATTTACGCAACAGGTACAGACTTATGGGAAACAACAAAGATAAAAGATGGCTGGGATCCGGAAGCGGCGCGCGATGCTACAGGACTGAAGCGTTATCCATTTACACGTAATTTTACATTTGGTGTTAATCTAACCTTTTAAATAGAAAACCTTTATGAAAAAAAGATATTATTTCAAGGCAGCATGCTTGTCAATCTTGAGTTTGTTTGCCGTGTCATGTTTGGATTTGGAACCGAAGGCACAATTAGGAGATAATTTGGTATGGGACAAAGCTGATAACTTTCAATTGTTTGCTAATCAATTTCATTAGTGTCCACTAAAAAATCATAGTAGTTCTTTGAAATTATTGAGATTCAATT